>BNJU01002097.1_pt1 | contig 137285 bp, 214 predicted proteins | sample 8539281 | NCBI WGS metagenome assembly BNJU01 (sample SAMD00202456, study PRJDB9452) | human saliva metagenome | isolation source: human saliva | place: Japan | reverse complement strand
GCTTATCGTATCCACGGTCTATGTGGTACACTCTGTTAAGAGTTGTTTCTCCATCAGCTGCAAGTCCTGCCAATACCAGCGCTGCTCCTGCCCTCAAGTCTGAAGACATAACTTCTGCACCTGTTAACGGTAATCCACCATTTATCATGGCAACTCCATGTCTTATTATTATATCTGCTCCCATTCTGTTAAATTCAGGTACATGCATAAATCTGTTTTCAAATACTGTTTCTTCCATTGAACTTGAACCATTTACAAGTGTCTGAAGAAGCATCATCTGAGGCTGCATATCTGTTGGGAAGCCTGGATGAGGCATTGTTCTTATTTTTGAAGGTTTTCAATTCTTTAAGGTTTCCTATTACTGATAGAATATTTCCTTCCTGTTCAAATTTTACTCCCATTGATTCCAGCTCTGATTTGAATACTCCTAAATCATCTAAATTAGCATTTTCTATTTTTAAATCCCCTTCAGTAATCAATGAAGCTATTACATAAGTTCCCGCTTCGATTCTGTCAGGCATTATTGAATATTCTACTCCATGTAATTCTTCAACACCTTCTATTTCAATATTAGGTGTTCCAAGTCCTGTTATTTTTGCACCCATTTTATTCAGAAAATTTCCTAAATCTACAATTTCAGGTTCTCTTGCCGCATTTGAAATAACAGTTTTTCCAGGGATTTTAACTGCTGCCATCATTAAGTTCTGTGTAGCTCCTACACTTGGGAATCCTAAAGGTATTTCAGCACCTTTAAGTTTATCAGATTTTGCATGAATATATCCATGAACTCTTGTTATTTCAGCTCCTAAAGCTTCAAATCCCTTTTTATATGTAAATCTACCGGTCTTGAACCTATTGCACATCCTCCAGGAAGTGAAACAACTGATTCTTCAAGATTTGCAATCATAGGACCCATTACAAGAAAAGAAGCCCTCATCTGTTTAACTATTTCATAACTTGCTTCATTTCTTTTAAAGCCATTATTTACTATTTTATACGTAGAGTCATCCAGTTTCTGAGTTTCCATTCCTAAATCTTCAAGAAGTTTCATTAATATTCTTATATCTCTAAGGTTGGGCACATTTTTTTAATGTGTATTCCCCTTTTGAAACTAATGTTGCTATTATTATTGGAAGAGCCGCATTTTTAGCTCCACTTACTCTTATTACTCCATTCAAAGGTGTTTTTTTCCTTTAATTTTAAATCCATCAACCACGTTTTTTTCCTCCTAATTTTTGACATATAGGACATTTTGTTCCGAAGAGACTGTCCATAAATTCTATTTTTTTCCATAATAATTTATATATTCAGGTATTTCCTTCTCTATTATATCCGAGTGGAATTTGCATATTTTATTTCCCATCGCCTTATAATATATATCCGGTAAATTTTTTTCCCTTATTTTTTTCAAGTTTTGATTCTACAATCGATTTTTCTACCGGGTGGCTCAATGCATCATCTGAAGCCACTACCAGACATACTTCACCTGTATTTAAAAGATTATCCATCATTTTACATGATACATGTTTACTTTTTGCCATATCAAGATATTTTTATGTACTTAAAATCTGCTTCCCTAGATACTATCATTTTTTTGCCTCTTTATCTTCAAGTGCTTTTTCTATCTCATTATATGTTCCTTTTTCTTCTATTTCATCAAAGGTAAGTGCTGCAAGTACTCTTTCTTTATATTCCCTAAAAAAACTGTTTTCTTTCAAGTGTAGTTGCCAATGCCCTATCTTTTTATTTTTTTCTATGTTTTTCATTACATCTACATTTATTTTTTATTATCTTTATTATCCATTTTTGTCTCCATTCACAAAAGAGATTTTTATCATAAATTTGAATATTTTTTTAAATAGGTAATTTTAAAAATTATCCATGTTAATACAAAAAATCACTTTTATTAATGTATATAGCCCTATAAATTGATATATTTTTCTTAAGTTCAACTTTTCCCTCATCTATTGTTATTAAATATGTTAAAATCCCCTAATCCAACAAAATATACAAAAAAATATTTTTTTAAGGTAAAAAGCCATCATGAAAAAAATGCATTATTTCAAGTACCATAAATATATATATTTTAAAAAGTCGTTCTTTTACTCGTAAAAAAATATATTAGTTATATTAAAATCCAGATACATATATAGGAAAAATTAATACAATCGCTCTATATATGAATTAATGACATCTGCTTTTTTTAATGTAAAAAACAGCAAAATATCCTATGATTGTACTTATAAGTAAAACGAGCCTATCTTTACCTTCACTTGCATTTTCGGTTTTTAAAGTACATTTTTCCTCCTGATTTATTTTTCTATAATTATTAACTTTGATTTATTTAGGAAGATTTTTATTATGTGTTTATTCATCTCCCAATTTTATATTATTATAAATATTTTTCAGCTTTTGATTTTTTTCCACATGAGTATATATTTCTGTAGTACTTATATTAGAATGACCAAGTATTTCCTGCACTATTCTTATATCTGCCCCGTTACTTAAAAAGTACCGTTGCTAACGAATGTCTGAATATATGTGGATAAATATTTTTCAATTCCTGCATTTTTTTGCAATAACCTTCAATCTTTTCCAAAAAATTCTCACGTCTTGTTCCAGGAAATAAATTAAATGTTTCAGATGCTCCCTTTTCAATTCAGGCCTGTAATCATTTATGAACTCCTTTATTTCCTTTTCCAGACTGTCATAAATTGGTATAACCCGGTATTTTCGAACCTTTCCCAAGAACTTTTATAAATTCATAGTTCTGGTTTTTCCACATCACTGATTTTTAAGTTTAAAAATTTCAGAAATTCTTGCTCCTGTTGCTATTAAAAATTTAATAATAAGCCTGTCCCTCATTCCACCAGGTGTATGCTTACAGTTATCTATTATTTTCTTAACTTCTTCAAGCGAAAGAACCTCCGGTAGACGTTTTTCCCTTTTTCATGGATTTTTATCATACCTGTAGGATCTTCCTTAACAATTTTATTAAGATAACAGAATTTATAAAAATTTTCTAATTGTTGCAACTTTCCTCAATACAGAGTTTTTCTTCAATTTATCATTTATTTCCCTGATGTATTCGTAAATATCCTCTTCTGTAACTTCTGTCAGATTTTTATTTACATATTCGGAAAAATATTCTCAGGTCTCTTTCATATCCTGCAATGGTATTGCTGGAATTTCCCTTTTTCAAAAAGCAAGATAAGAAAGGAATTCCTTAATATACAGGTTATTTTCCCTATCAATTCCCTGTTTCTTTTATTTTTTTACATTTTTTTAAAGTTATTTTCTCTTCATCCCTATTCATTTATTTTTCAATAACTCCTGTTTTTTTATAATTTCATAATTTCCTTCGCATGTTCTATTGATGTTTCAGTTATGTTATCTCCTGAAATTATTCTTGCTATTTCCCTTATTCTTTCATCTGTATTCAGTTCTCTTACCTTTGTTTCAGTTACATTGTTTTCAATTTCCTTTTTTTATGAAAAACTGCTGATTTGATTTTCCTGCAATTTGAGGAGAATGTAACACATATAACTTGAACTGTTCCAGAAAGTTCCTTCAGCTTTTTCTGCAACTTTTCTTACTGTTTCCCTGAAATTCCAGTATCTATTTCATCAAATATAAGTACAGAAATATTGTCAACAGATGAAAAATACTGTTTTTCAATGCAAGCATAATTCTTGAAATTTCCCACCGGAAGCAATTTTTGCAAGTGGTTTATAATTTTTCACCAAGATTGGTAACCATCATAAATTCCACATCATCCATACCTTTTGAAGAAATTACAGTTTTTTTCTGAGAAGGCAACTTTAAACTTGGAATTTGCCATATTCAAGTCCTTCAACTGAACATTGATTGTCTTTTTCAAGATTTTTCTGCAACTTTTTTTCTTATTTCACGTAGTTTCCGGCTATTTTCAAAAATAAATTTTTTTGCCTTTTTCTTCCTTTTTCTTTTTAAATTTGCCAGTTCATTATTTTCAAACTTTATGAGGAGAGCTTTTTTTCATTTTCTTCCCTGAATGCAAGTATTTCTCTATTGTCGAGCCATACTTCAGCTTCAGCTTATTTATTTCGTCTATTCTGCTTATTACCTTTTCAAGCCTGACATCATCACTTTCCACATTTTCAACCATATCTTCAAGAGAATATCCTATGTCATCCACTTCATAAATAATATTTTCAATTTTTTTCCTTCAGCTCTGAATATGTTTCTGATATATCTGAAAGCTGTTCAAGATTTTTCTTTATTTTTCCAAGTGAATTTATAACTGAATATTCCCCTTCTTTTAATCTTTGAATTGAATTCTCAAGTTTTTTTCACTAATTTTTCCTGCATTAAAAAGAATTTTATATTCTTCTTCAAGTTCGTTATCTTCGTTCTCCTTAAGGCCTAAACTTGCTATCTCATTAGACTGAAACTCCAGAATATCCTTTTTTTCCATTATTCTGAACTTTTTCAGTTTCTATTTCCTCTATTTTTATTTATCATTTTTAAGGATGAAACGTTGTTTCTTATTTCCTTTGCAAGTTCCTGTCCATTTTTATCCAGAAACCTATCCAGCAGTCCTAAATGATAGTTTTTTTATTTAAAAGGTACTGATGTTCATGCTGACCTACAAGATCCAGTACATTTCTCATAAGCTCCTTTAACTTTGATACTGTCATTCTCATTCCGTTAACTGTTATTTTTTTGATTTTGAATTTCTATAAAAAAATATCTTGAAATAATCAACTCATCATCTTCTATTTCAAAACCAAGTTTATTGAGCTTTTTCCTTCTGAACTTCACTTAAATCAAAAAAACTCCTTCTGCAAAAAGGCTTTCCTCACCTGTTCTTATCATTTCAAGATTAGACCTTTCCCCGATAAGGAGTGAAATTCCATCCAGTATAATGGACTTTCCTGCTCCCGTTTCTCCTGTCAGTGAAATCAGTCCTTCATTAAATTCCAAATCCAAATTTTTTTATTATTGCCAAATTATTTAATCTTAATTCTCTCAGCATTTTATTTTCCTCTCACCTTTTCTGTTTATTTCCCCTTATTTTTTATTTTACCGACGATTCTCCCCATCTGAGTTTTTTTCCCTTAATATACCGTAATAGTCACTTTTCCCGCTTCTTATTATTTTTTTACTTTTCTATTTGACATTACTGCTGAAATTTCATCCTCCTGTTTTATCCGGAAATTTATCCTTCCGTCAATATTCAGGTGGGTGTCATTATCCCTTGAAAAAACTTTAAAACTCAGCACTTCATTACCATCTATTATAATAGGCCTCGCTGTAAGACTCTGAGGCGATAACGGAGTTATACTTAAGGCCCTTAAGTTAGGATGAACTATTGAACCACCTGCCGAAAGTGAATATGCAGTAGATCCGGTAGGAGTGGCTATAATTATTCCGTCAGCCCTGTACTTATTTACAAATGTTCCATCTGCATAAACTTCCACACTAATCATCTGGGAAGCTATCCTCCCTTGCTTATAACAAGGTCATTTAAGGCGTGGTACTTTTTTTCTCATTGTATTTTACCTTAAGGAATGTTCTTTTATCTACAATACATTCATTTCTTCTGTACTTTTCCAGCATCTCAACAACATCCTTAGGAGAAATATCTGCTAAATATCCTAATGTTCCCATATTTACTGCCATTACAGGAATATCCTTCTTTAAAGTTTCCTTTGCTGCAACAAGTAATGTCCCATCTCCTCCAAATGAAATAATTAAATCTGCCTTTTTCAGTATCTTCTGTTTCTTCTATTTTATTTAATTTCATATAATCATAAAAATAAATGAGCTTATCTTCTTCCAAATATTCCTTTTTTTATAATTTTTACTCTATTTATTTGATTTACTATTTCTTCCTGGCTACTATTTTTTTAAAACTTCCATTTTATTTTTCCATATTCGCCTCTTAATTCAGTTTGTTTATTACAATTGTAACATTTTTTTAAATATTTTTTTCTACTAAATATTTTTTTAATATTAAAAAAAGAGTGCTAAAAAAACACTCTTTCTATAAATCAATACTTTATTTTTTTCTATAAGTTCTTTACATTTTTTTACAGTTTTTTTAAAAGGTCTCGGCATAAGCCGGATTCTGTATTTGCCAATCATTTTATCTAAACAGGCAGTTACCTGCCGGTTTTAGCGAATTACCCATTAAGTGAAGACGGGCAGCCTCTTAACCACTTTCTACTTATTCTTGCTTCGGGAGGGGTTTACCCGGCTGACTTAATTTCTTAAATCACCGGTAGTCTCTTACACTACCATTTCACCCTTACCTGAATTTCAGGCGGTATATTTTCTGTGGCACTTTCCTTAGAATTTCTTCCAACAGCCATTAGCTGTCTCCCTTGCCCTGCGAAGTCCGGACTTTCCTCCTGAAATATTCAGGCGATTGACTCCGAAACCTTTTAGTTCTTTATTATAACATATTTTTATTTTCCTGTACATCTCGATGTTGTACCGCAGTAATATCCAACCCCGGCCCCTACTCCTGCCGCCGCTACTGCTACACATGAATTTACAGTTAAAACTATAACTCCCAATAAAATTAAAATCTTTTTTTCTTTGTCATAACCTTACCTCTTTTTTTGTAGTTTATTATGTATATTATATCTTTAGAATCAATTAGTTATCTCTTTATTTTTACATTGTCTGTAATCAGACCCCTATTATTTCCAGACTTATAATTCTACCCTAGCTTAAATACAGGTTCTCCAAAAATGTTTTATTATTTTACCTTTGAAAAAATTGTGAAACTTGAAGTTCCATTAATTCAGCAAACAGATATTCGCTTTCATAATGTCCTATATCTATTAATATTCCACCTTCTTCCAACGTGTCAAGAGATTCATGATATCTTAAGTCTCCCGTTAAAAAACATCTATCTTTTTCTTTTACACTATGTATAAAAGAACTTCCACCACCTGTAACAAGTCCTATTTTACGGATTTTTCTATTTTCTCCGACATATCTTACAAATTCAAGTCCAAGTTTTTCTTTTTATTACCCTAATCAGCTCTGCTAATTCCATTTCATGATTAAGGGTTTTTATTCTGACACTTCCACCTTTTTATATTCTCATTTTTTTATGTTTTATGTAATTATATCCTTCACATTCAAATTCGTTATATATTTCCAATTTTTCCATTTAAATCAAGCTTTATAAAATATATAATCATTTAAACCATTTATTCCAAAGTCTACATTTGTATGCCCTGAATATACTGCTATTTTATTTTCAATAATCTTCAGCATTTTTTTCTACCATGTACAGTTTCACTCGTAATTCTTTTTAATCCGCTAAATATGAAAGGATGGTGTGAAATTATTAAATCTACATTTTCTTTTACTGCCCTGTCTACAACTTCTTCAGTGATATCAAGGCACAAAAGTACTGTATTCACTTCTGAATTTTCATTTCCTACAAGAAGTCCCTACGTTATCCCAGTCTTCTGCCAGTTTTTGGATTATAAATTGTATGTAATTCTCCTACTATATCTTTTACCTGCATTTTTTTCCTGTAAGATAAATATTTCTGTATATTTATCTATAAACCTTCCTTCCTTTTTTTATTATTTTCATTAATTCACTGTATAATCTGTTTCTTCGCTGTTCTTCATAAATTCATTTTTCAAAAAGGTCTATTGACAGTTTATTCAGTGCCTTTTCCTTCAGTATATTTACATTATGCTTTGCTATGTTAGTGACTTTCGCAATTTCATTTTCTGAATAAATTTTATCATCAAGACCCATAAGACATGACTAAAATTCTTTCATCAATATAGCTCAGTTTTTTTAGGAATATTTTTCCAGTATGTACATCTGTGTTATTTTATTTGCTTTTTCAAGTATCTGACTGCTTTCCAGCATCTCATCCAGTTCCACATTATCAAATAATTTTTCCAGCTTTTCAATATATTCCTTTGTTACATTCATACGTTTACTTATTTCATCCACTGTATGACCTAATTCCTTGTCTACCTTAACTTTAAGATATAAAATATAGGAAAGCTCTGAAGCCTTTATATCCTTTAAAAGATCCTTCTGAAATTCAAGTATGTACTTTTACTGCAAAAATTTTTAATGAAAAATTCCATTTCTTCAGTCATCAATAATATTTTTTTCATAATAATTTAAAGCTGTTATTACTCTCAAAGTTGCTTCCTGCACCATATCTAAGAATGAAAAACCATATTTAGAATAAAGCAGACTTTCCCTCACTGCAATTTTCAAATATTTCTCTACCATTTCAGTCCTATTTTCATCTGTAATTACAGTTTTTTTCATTGATTTCTGCCATTTCTTCATTTTTTTCCTTCACATTTTCAAGATAGGCTTTTTATTGTTTCTTTTTCTTCAACATAGTAATTTTCATCTTCCAGAACAATAAAATCTTTTACCGTCAACAGATGTTCTGACTTCCGGAATATTATCCTGATAGACAAACTTTAAGAATTCAAAAAACTCATCATCAGAAAGATTATTATTCTCAATTATCTTTTCAAAACTGAAACTTCCATTTTTTTCTTACGTCTTCCACTATTCTTTCAATCATTTTTTTCCCCTTATTTTTTTATCTATTTATTATTAAAGGAGCCAGTTATTACTTAGCTCCTGTAGTCTTCCAATTTTTTTCTTCTGCTTGGATGTCTTAATTTTTCTCAACGCTTTAACTTCTATCTGTCTGATACGTTCCCTTGTTACATTGAAAAATTTTTCCAACTTCTTCAAGTGTTTTTTTGTGAACCGTCATCAAGACCATATCTATACCTCAGAACCATTTCTTCTCTTTCATTAAGAGTCTTTCAACACTTCATCCAGCTGTTCCTTCAGCAGTACTCTTGTTGTAGCATCATAAGGATTTGCAAACTTGTCATCTTCAACAAAATCTCCAAGTTCACTATCTTCTTCACTTCCAACAGGAGTTTCCAGTGAAATCGGATCCTGATTCATTTCAGTATATTTTTCACTTTATCCACAGGTATTTCAAGTTTTTGCCAACTCTTCAGCAGTAGGTTCCTTACCTGTTTCCTGAAGTATGATTCTGCTTTCTTTCTTTATCTTATTTATAGTTTCTATCATGTGTACCGGTATTCTTATAGTTCTTCCCTGATCGGCTATTGCACGTGTTATAGCCTGTCTTATCCACCATGTGGCATACGTAGAAAATTTAAATCCTTTTTCATATTCAAATTTTTCCACAGCTTTCATTAATCCCATATTACCTTCCTGAATCAAATCCAGCATTTTCAACCCTCTATTTGTATGTTTCTTGGCTATACTTACTACCAGCCTTAAATTTGACTCTATCAGTTTCTGTTTTGCTTCCTCGTCACCTTTAAGAACCCTCTGTGCATACTCTATTTCTTCATCATAACTAAGCAGAGGTATCTGACCTATTTCCCTCAAATACATTTTTAATAGGTTCATCTACATCCATGCTTTCTGCCATTTTTAACAAATCTGTCTGAAGAAGTTTATCTACTTCTGATTCATCTATTTCACTTTCAACAAATTCATCATCAATATCCATTTCAGAGACATCGATTTCTCCATTTTTCCATTTCTTCAAGCAGTTCTGCACTTTCTATTAAATCCCTGCTTATCTTTTAATGTATCTACTATTTGAACTCCGACATCTATCAATTTTTATTAATTTTTCTGTTTTTTTCAACAGAAAAAAATCATCTGATAGAATTGAATTAATTTCTTCGTAGCTGACAATTTTATCTTCTTTAGCTTTTTTTATAAAAATTAGCAAGATTGCTTCTTAGGTTTTCATTTTTCTCAGACATAATCTGATCTCCTTATCAACTTAAATTCTTTATACATTTTTCTATTTCTTCAATGTTATGAATTATTTTTCAATTCAGATTCCAACCGTCTCAAAAACTACATACATCTCATTTTTCTGTCAATAACTTCACGCATATGATCAATTTCTCTTAAAAACCATCCTACAAAAAAATATCTTTTATAATGTCTTCCTTCATTTTCGATATCTGCTTCTGCTCTTAACTTCATAGTCGTTATTAATTCCCTCTCTTCTTCCTCCAGTGCCAGAGTATCCAGTTTGTCCATTTCGAAGTTGACTGTCTTCAGTTTTTTTCCATTATATCCCTGTAAATGACATTTTTCGAACACCTTGTCATAAAACTTTTTCCTAATGCTCCTGTTTTTCTGAAGAAAGGTTATTTTTTTATATTTTAACAGAAACTTCAGAGTTTCTATTTCAAGGGAATTATAAAATTCATCTTTTTTTGCTTTACTTACAACTTTTTTCTTCTTTTCTGAAATTCTTTCTATACTTTCCTTTAATATTGGAAAAAGCTGCCAAACTCTCCTACAAGAACTTCCTTATCTATCCCCAGTTCCACAGAAAGTTTACTTATATACAGATTTTTTTCTGTATTGTTTGTTACATTGGCAAAAAACTTCTGAACTTTTCAATCATTTTCCTTTTTCCGGTTATTTCATTCAAATTCAGTTCTTTAGAATATTCATCAAAGAGATAATCAAAAATTCCCTTTGAAGTTTTCAATATTTCTAAAAATTTTTTTCTGCCATATTTTCTTAAATATTCATCAGGATCCTTTACTTCTCCTTCAATTGACAGACATCGTATATTGAAATCATCTTTTTTTCAGTATATCTGCAGCTTTTTAATACTGCCTCCTTACCGGCACTGTCATTATCATAGGCTATTATTATGTTATTCGTATACTTTTTCAGAAGTTTTGCCTGTCCTTCAGTAAAAGCTGTTCCCAAACTGGCCACTGCATTGGGAAAGTTATTTTTATGGGCAGAAAGCACATCCAAATATCCTTCCATCAATATGGCTAGTCCTTTTTTTCTTTATATTTTCCCCTCTGTTGTATAAACCGAATAGTTCGTTTCCTTTTTAAAGATTTTTAGAATCAGGCGAATTCAAATATTTTGGAGAATTATCATTGTTTATAATAATCCTTCCTCCAAATCCGACAGGCTTCATTGTTTCATTATATATTGGAAACATGATTCTGTTTCTAAAAATAATCAAAAATATTTCCCCTGTCATTTTTTTCTAACAAGTCCTAATTCCAGCATATCCTCTTCTGAATATCCCTTTTTCCTTGAGTGCATTCAGTAAACTGTCCCATGTGTCAAGTGAAAATCCTATTCCGTACTTTTTTTATTTCCTCCAGAGAAAAACCTCGATTCTCCATATATTTCAATGCCTGCTCTGATTTCAGAATATTTTTCACTGAAAATTCTTTGGGCCTCCTCATTATTTCGTAGTATTTTTCATTCTGAAGTAAATTTTTTTCTTACTTATATTCAATTTTTTTATGGGTACGTTATATTTTTCAGACAATTCCTCTACAGCCTCATAAAAAGTGATATTATTTATCTTCATGTAAAAATGATATAGCATTTCCGCCTATTCCTGTACTAAAGTCCTTAAATATATTTTTTTGTGGGACTTACAACAAAAGACAGCGTTCTTTCTTCTTTAAAATGGTGAAAAATCCTTTATAATTAGCACCTGTCTTCTTTAATGTTACATATTCCCCTATGACCTGTACTATATCCAGATTTTCAAGAAACTTTTTCTATTTCTTCATCTTTATACATAAATCACCTCAATTTTTTTCATCCCACTATAAGTATATTTTATATTTCTAAATAGTCAATATCATTAAGTAAAAATTTATTTATTCTTTAATTTCAATTTCATCATTCATAATGTCCTCAAACACATTATCCATGATCTTAAATTTTTCATTACCCTTCATAAACTCTTTTTGCTACTTTTCCTGCAACTATTGCCAACTCATATTTATTAGGTATTTTTGATAATAAATCATCAATAGTTATTTTTTTCTTTTTCATTTTTCCTCCATTCAGGGAATAATTCAAAGTTTATCCTTCTATTATATCTATTAATTCCTGTATTGAATCATCCAAATTTTTCATTTATAATTGTATAATTATATTTCATCTTCGTACTTCAGTCTCGGTTTCAGCATTCTTCAGTCTTGTCTGTATTACTTCTTCTGAATCTGTTTTTTTCTGTCACGCAGTCTTTTTTTCAAGGATGTCCATATCTTTTGTTCTGAAGAATACTAAAACAGCATCCTTCTTTTTTTCCTTGGCTATAAGTGCTCCCTGAACATCAATTTCCAGTATTACATTAAGACCTTTATCAAGATTTTCCTCTACTGTTTTTTTCAGTGTACCGTAATAATTTCCATGAACTTCTGCATATTCATAAAATTCATCATTGGCAATTTTATTCTTAAATTCCTCTTTAGATAGGAAAAAAATAATCTTTTTCCGTCAATTTCCCCGTCTCTTGGATTTCTTGTAGTTGCAGAAATTGAAAGAGGAATATTAAGTTTGTCTTTTACAATTTTAGTTACTGTTGATTTACCTGAACCACTCGGGTCCTGATACTATAATTAGTTTTCTCTCATATCAACCTCTTTTTAGAGAATGAAAGGCTGGAAAAATTTACATTCTCAATTATTTCAGCCTTCATCTCCTATCTTAATATTCTATTCTTTAACTACTATAATTTCTTCTGCTGTTTCTTCTGCAGGAACTTCATCTTCCAGCACTTCATTTTTCAATGTTACTTTTATGTGCTTGTAATCCTTGAATCCTGTTCCACTTGGTATTTTTCTTACCTATAATTACATTTTTCCTTCAATCCTTCAAGCTTATCTATTTTTTTCCTTCAACAGCGGCATTTGCAAGTACTTTTGTTGTTTCCTGGAATGACGATGCTGAGATAAAGCTTTCTGTATTTACTGCGGCTTTAGTTATACCTTGTATTACAGGTTCATATGTTGCAGGAGTTTTACCTTTTTCGATTAATTTAGCATTTTCTCTTTCCACTATTTTCTTGTCGATTAATTCGTCTTCAAGGAATAATGTATCTCCTGCTTCTCTTATTTTAACCTTCTGGAACATCTGTTTAACGATTATTTCAATGTGTTTATCATTTATTGGAACGCCTTGTTCCCTATACACTTGCTGTACTGATTCCAGTATAAACTGCTGGGCAGCTACAAGTCCTTTTATTTTTAGTATATCATGTGGTGATACAGGTCCGTCAGTAATTTTTGCACCTTTTTCAATAAGCATTTCATTTGTTACTACAAGGTGTTCTCCTACTGGAACTGTATATTCCTTGATAATTTTTCCTGATTCAGGATCTTCAATCGTTATAAGTCTCATACCTTTTCTTTTCTTATCTGAGAATACAACACGTCCTGCTACTTCTGTCAGAGTTGCCTTTCCTTTTGGATTACGTGCTTCAAATAATTCCTGTACTCTTGGAAGACCTCCCGTAATATCCTTGTTTCCTTCTCCTGTTTTCAGGATTTTTGTTATAATCTGACCTTTTTTAACTGTATCCCCTTCTTTTACCATTAGATATGCTCCATATGGTACACTGTATTCAGCAACTTTTTTATTTTTGCTGTAAATTATAATTCTAGGGTTTACATCACTGCTTTCCACAGGTTTTATGGCTATTCTTTCTGTAACTCCATATTTAACATCAATATTTTCCCTTACATAAATATCTCTAAATTCCACTTTTCCTGCTTCAGAAGTAATTATAGGTATCTGATAAGGATCAAATTCAACTAAAAGCTGATCTCTTTTTACACTTTCCCCATCCTTTACCTTAAGAATTGATCCTGAAGGCACTTCATATCTATGTTTTCCTATGATTATTCTTCCTGTCTGGGAAACTACTACTTCTACTCCCTTATCATTTTCAAGAGTTTTAATGTCTTTAAGTTTTACTTTTCCTGCTACTTCAGCCTTATAATTGGATTGAACTTCTGCAGCTGTCGCAACTCCTCCTGTATGGAATGTACGCATTGTAAGCTGTGTACCAGGTTCTCCGATTGACTGTGCAGCAACAACTCCTACCGCTTCTCCCTTAAGTATTTCTTTATGGTTGGACAGATCCACTCCATAACATTTTTTACATACTCCTTTTTCAAGCTTACATGTTAACGGAGTTCTTATTTTTACTTCCCTGATTTCAAGTTCTTCAATTTTCTTTACTAAATCTTCTGTTATCATTGTATTTCTAGTAGCAATCACTTCTCCATTATGTACAAGATCTTCAGCAAGGTTTCTTCCGTATATTCTTTCTCCAAGCTTTTCTATTACTTTTCCTGCATCAACAAGATCAGAAACTACTATTCCACCGTCACAGCCGCAATCATCGTGGTTAACTATAACTTCATGGGAAATATCAACTAGTCTACGAGTAAGATATCCTGAATCCGCCGTTCTTAGTGCCGTATCCGCAAGACCTTTTCTCGCTCCATGTGATGACATGAAGAATTCCAGTATATTAAGACCTTCCCTGAAGTTCGCCTTTATAGGTACCTCTATAATACGTCCCTGTGTATCTGACATCAGACCACGCATTCCTCCAAGCTGTCTCATCTGTTTAATAGATCCTCTGGCTCCTGAATTCGCCATCATGTATACCGGGTTAAATTCATCAAGATTATCCATCATTTCAGTTGTAATTTCCTCTACTGCTTCTGACCATATAGCAACTGTTCTTCTATATCTTTCAATATCTATTATTTCTCCTGATTTATACTGCTGTTCAATTTCAGCAACATCAGCTTCGGCTTTTTTTCAAGTATAGCCTTCTTAGTTTCAGGAATTTCCAGATCTTCTATTCCTACTGTAATTCCAGCCATTGTTCCGTAATGGAATCCAAAATCCTTTATTTTATCTATTAATTCTGAAGTTTTTGCAAATCCAAATCTCTTATAAAGGTCGGCAATAAGTTTTCCAGAGTTCCCTTTTACCAAAAAGTTTTTGAATAATCTCTTACTTCTTTAGGAAGCATCGTATTAAACATTAATCTTCCCGGTGTTGTTTCTATTAATTCTCCATCAATTCTAACTTTTACAAGTGAGTGTGTATCAACCTGTTTAGACTGATGTGCAGTGATTAACTGATTTTTATTCGAGAAGATTTTTCCTTCACCTTTTTACTCCTCTTTTTTCCTTAGTCATATAGTAACATCCCATAACCATATCCTGTGAAGGTACTGCAATTGGTTTCCCACTTGAAGGGGCAAGAATGTTATTTGTTGCCAGCATTAAAAGTTTAGCTTCCATCTGTGCTTCATTTGAAAGTACAAGATGGACTGCCATCTGGTCACCATCAAAATCGGCGTTGAAGGCAGAACATACTAACGGATGCAGTCTTATTGCTTTACCTTCTATCAGAATTGGCTCAAATGCCTGTATTGAAAGTCTATGTAATGTTGGGGCACGGTTTAACAGTACCGGATGATTTTTTATAATTTCTTCAATTAGTTCCCATACATTTTCATCTTCTTCTTCTACCATTTTCTTTGCAATTTTAATATTTGAAGCTAACTCCCTCTTTACAAGTTCTCTCATAAGGAAAGGTTTATATAGTTCAAGTGCCATTTTCTTAGGAAGTCCGCACTGGTTCATTTTTAAGCTAGGTCCAACTACGATAACCGATCTTCCTGAATAATCTACCCTTTTTCCCAATAGATTCTGTCTAAATCTTCCCTGTTTTCCTTTAAGCATATCAGACAGTGACTTAAGTTCCCTGTTATTCTGAGTTACTACCGGTTTTCCTCTTCTACCGTTATCAATTAATGCATCTACCGCTTCCTGAAGCATTCTTTTTTTCATTTTTTTATTACTATTTCAGGAGCTTTTATTGACATAAGTTTCTGTAATCTTATATTTCTGTTAATAACTCTTCTATATAAATCATTTAAATCTGAAGTTGCAAATCTTCCTCCATCCAGCTGAACCATAGGTCTTAAATCTGCCGGAATAACAGGTAATACTGTCAGAATCATCCATTCAGGTCTGTTTCCTGCCAGTATTAAATCTCTTACTATTTTTTTAATCTCTTAATAATTTTCTTTCTTTTCTGTGAAGAACTTACTGTATCCATTTCATTTTCAAGTTCTTTTTTTCAAGAACATTCAAATCAATTTCTTCCAATAGTTTCAGAATTCCTTCTGCTCCCATTTTTAGCAGTAAATCCATTTTTTTATGCTGACTTTCATGTAACTTGTATTCCCTATCTGTTAAAATTTGTCCTTTTTCAAGTTCTGTTTCCCTGGATCAGTTACTATATATCTTGAAAAATATAATACAGACTCAAGTTCTTTAGTACTTATTCCTAATAATAAACTCATTTTATTAGGTGTACCTTTTGAATACCATATATGTGCAATTGGAGTTGCAAGTTTAATATGACCCATTCTTTCTCTTCTTACTTTGGAAGTTGTTACTTCAACTCCACATTTTTCACAGGTCATTCCTTTGTATCTCATTCTTTTATATTTTTCCACATGAACATTCGTAATCCTTTGATGGTCCGAATATTTTTTTCGCAGAATAATCCATCCATTTCAGGTTTTAATGTTCTGTAGTTTATTGTTTCGGCCTTTGTAATTTCACCATAAGACCATTCTAGTATCTTCTCAGGTGAAGCTAATTTAATTTGAATACTGTCAAAATCTCTTATACTCATTAAGAAAGAGCCTCCTTAATATATATTTCAGCTTTTTAAAAGCTGACAAACTCAATATTTTCCATATTTCATAACTTTTATATTTTATTGTTTATTTATTATCTTTACTATTTCATTCCAGATTCTATTTCCATAATTTTCAGTGAAAATGACTGCAGATAATTTCTTCCTTGTCTTTGTCTTTCATATCAGCCTTTTTCCAGAACAAATTTCCTATACTGTTCCTTTTTCAAGCTCAAAATGAACTGCTGAAAGAAGATAATTACCTTTTTCCAACCTTTCCCTTAATTACTGCAGGGGTGTTATCTTCATACTTTTGCTATTACCCTATATTTATGATTTGTTATTGAATCAGGAATAAATACAGGACCTCCATGATAGTAAAAAAATATTCCTCGGATAATTTTTCCTTAAATTTCAGTGAAATCATTGCCTTAGATTCTGCTCCGTCATCACTGAAATAATTTCCATCTGTCAGAAATGGCAGTGAACCTTCTGCTGTCCCTCAAAAAAATCCAAGTTCCTGTCTCCACTGACATCATAATCTTTTCCTTTAAAATTTATTCTTCTGCAGGCATAATAAGCTCCGGCACATATTCCTATGTAAAAACTGCCATCTTCAATAAATTTTTCTTATTTTTTTCTATTTCCGGGTCCATTCAGCTTTTTACAATAGGGTAAATCTGCACCTCCAGGCATTACAAATATATTTTTTTCCTTGTAATACTCCGTCTAAAAATATCTTCAGACTTTATATACCTGTAAGGAAGCTTCAATCTTTTCCTACAATTTTTCTTCGATTGAAGCTATCCCTGCCTTATCTGTTCCTTCATCAGAATAAATAAACACACATTTACTCATTTTACCTCTGTATTATAAATCTATATTTTTTTATCAAGTTCTATAGGATTTTTCATCCTTGTCATAAAGTGTAACATCTAATCCTAAAGACTGGAATTCCTTAATCAATACTCTGAATGATTCAGGTGCATCTGCTTCAGGCATTGGCTGTCCTTTTACTATTGCTTCATATGTTTTTGTTCTTCCGCCTATATCATCTGATTTTACTGTAAGCATTTCCTGTAGTATATTTGATGCTCCGTATGCTTCAAGAGCCCATACTTCCATTTCTCCCAATCTTTGTCCACCGAACTGTGCTTTACCTCCAAGAGGCTGCTGTGTAACAAGTGAATATGGTCCGATTGCTCTGGCGTGCATTTTATCCTCAACCAGATGGTGAAGTTTAAGCATGTACATTCTTCCTACAGTTACAGGATTATCAAATGGTTCCCCTGTTCTTCCGTCTATAAGCTTAACTTTTCCTGTTCTGCTGTATCCGGCATCTTCAAGGAAATCTTTTACATCTTCTTCGCTGGCTCCATCAAATACAGGTGTTGCAATATATTTATCCATATCTCCAATTGCAAGTCCCAAATGCACTTCCAATACCTGTCCGATATTCATACGTGATGGAACCCCTAGCGGATTAAGACATATATCAATTGGAGTACCATTTTCCAAATGTGGCATATCTTCAATAGGAAGCACTCTCGAAATAACTCCTTTATTTCCGTGTCTTCCTGACATTTTATCTCCAACCATTATTTTTCTTTTTTCTGCAATATATATTCTTACAAGCTGATTTACTCCTGCTTTCAGGTCATCCCCATTTTCTTTGGATAACACAAGTACATCAACTACTGTTCCTTTTACCCCGTGAGGTAATCTTAATGAAGTATCCCTTACATCTTTAGCCTTTTCTCCGAAAATTGCCCTCAACAGTTTTTCTTCTGCAGGTGGTTCACTTTCCCCTTTAGGTGTTACTTTTCCTACAAGTATATCATCCGGAGTAACGTGTCCCCTATTCTTATAATTCCGTTTTCATCAAGATTTTTAAGTGCTTCTTCAGAAACATTAGGTATTTCCCTAGTTATTTCTTCATCTCCAAGTTTTTGTTGTTCTTGATTCAATATCAAACTCTTCAATGTGTAACGATGTAAATACATCATCTTTTTCTAAGTCTTTCTGATATTAAAATTCCATCCTCAAAATTGTATCCTTCCCAAGGCATGAATGCCAGCAGGATATTTTTTCCCAAGAGCCAGATCTCCACCGGCTGTTGATGGTCCGTCAGCTATAATATCACCTTTTTAACTTTTTCATCTAAATCTACTATTGGTTTTTGATGCAGACACATTGACTGGTTTGACTTTTCAAAAGTTAAGCAGTCTATGATTATATTCCACACCATTTTTATCTGTTACAGTTATTCTGTTTGCATCAACATAAGTTACTTTTCCTGTAGCTTTTGAAGTTATAACTGCTCCTGAATCTATTGCAACTTTTCTTTCAAGTCCAGTTCCTACATAAGGAGCCTGTGTTTTCAATAATGGTACCGCTTGACGCTGCATGTTTGATCCCATAAGCGCACGGTTGGCATCATCATGTTCAAGGAACGGTATTAATCCTGCTGAAACAGATACAAGCTGTTTTGGTGATACATCAAGTAAATCAACTTTTGATTTATCTATATTTACTATTTCCTCACCATAACGACATACTACTTCATCTGTAAGGAAGTTTCCATCTTTCATCTATTAATGTATCTGCCTGGGCAATGAACTTTTCCTTCTTCTTCATCTGCACCAAGATATTCTATATCCTCAAAATCTGCTTTACCTTCTTTTATTTTTAACAAATGGAGTTTCTATAAATCCATATTTATTAACTTTTCCATAAGTAGATAATGATCCTATCAATCCTATATTCGGTCCTTCCGGAGTTTCTATAGGACATATTCTTCCATAATGTGAGTTATGAACGTCACGCACTTCGAATCCCGCTCTTTCTCTTGAAAGTCCTCCAGGTCCTAATGCAGATATTCTTCTCTTATGTGTCAATTCAGCAAGCGGGTTTGACTGGTCCATAAACTGTGACAACTGTCCACTTCCAAAGAATTCAAGTATCAATGCATTTAACGGTTTAGTGTTAAGTAAGCTTTGTGGTGTTAAAGTAGTTATATCCTGAACTGTCATTTTTTCCCTTACCATTTTTGACATTTTCAGCATTCCACCTTTAACCTGAATAGAAAGTAATTCTCCAACTCCTCTTACCCTTCTGTTTGACAGATTATCTATATCATCTGTAAATCCTTCACCATTAACAAGTTTTTTAACATAATCGATAGTCTGTAACACATCTTCCTTTGTTAACACGATTATATCTTCAGGTACATTCTGTTTTAACCTTTTATTGATTTTATATCTTCCAACATCTGCCAGGTCATATCTCTGAGGATTGAAGAACATTTGTTTTTACAAGTGATCTTGCACTTTCCACAGTTACTAAATCTCCTGGTCTTAATTTCTTGAATACTTCAATAACAGCTTCATCATTTGTCTTTGTATTATCATGTATTAATGAATTTGCTATTATTCTGTCTTCAGGTTTTACTTCCCAGATTTTTACAGCAGGAATAGTATTTTCCTAATTTTTTTCTATTACTATATTATCAATTAATTCCTGAGATTCTGCTACAAATTCTCCTGTTTCTTCATCAAGTATATCTTCATGAATGAAGCTTCCTTCAAGTTTAGTTCTTAATACTTCATCAAGTTCATCACCTTTGTATTTTTTTCATAAAGTGAAGCCAGTTCAACTTCCTTCACTTCAAAGAATTCATTCATGATTTCTTCATTAGTCATGAAAAAGTCAACTGCTTTTAAAAATACCGTTGACAAAACTTTCTTTCTTCTATCAATTTTTTTACATTTAAAATATCATTTTTATCAGTTTCAAATTCGAGCCATGTCCCTTTATAAGGAATTATTTTTTTCCAATAAACACATCTTTACCAGTTTGAATATTCAATTCTTTATTAAATGTAATACCCGGTGATCTGTGCAATTGTGAAACAACAACCCTCTCAGCACCGTTTATAACGAATGTTGCTTTATCCGTCATCAATGGAATATCACCAAAATGAACTAATGTTTCCTGTATTTCCTGAGTTTTTTTATTAGTCAGTTTCAATCTCACTTTTAATTGTCCTGAATACGTTTTTCCTCTCTTTTTACATTCCAGTTCATCATTTAAAGGGACATCATTGTCATGTATTTCATACCATAAATACTCAAGTTTTAATAACCCGTTACTGGATTCAATCGGAAAAATTTCATTGAAAAATCGCTTCAAATCCTTTATTTTTCTCTTTTTGAGGTGCTACTTTAGCTTGTAGAAAATCTTCATAAGAATTTATCTGAAATTCAAGAAAATGTGGCATTGTTCCTCTGTCTACTATTTTTTTCCGAAAACTGTATCTTTCAATAAGTTTGCTCATTTAAAAAAATTCCTCCCTATATTAAAGAACATATCTTTAATCATATATAAATTTGTGCAATTTTTATGTTACAATTTCTTAATTACATTCCATAATTTCAAATTTGCACTTTTTATATTTTTTTACAAATCAGTTAAGTGTATATAAAAATTAATACAATAAAGAATGTTCAAAAAAATCAAAAAAACACAATAAAAATCAAGCTTTCCAGCCTTTTTTTTCTTCTTTCATAAACTTTATAGTGGAAAAAGACACTCTCCAACCTAAGAGTGTCTTCACTATCAATGCTGTATATTATTATTTTTAATTCTACAGTTGCTCCTGCACCTTCTAATTGTGCTTTTTAAAGCTTCAGCTTCATCTTTAGAAACACCTTCTTTTACAGCTTTTCCTCCTGCTTCAACTAATTCTTTTAGCTTCTTTCAGTCCTAATCCAGTGATTCCTCTTACTTCTTTAATAACTGCTAATTTTGCAGCTCCTGCAGAAACAAGAATTACATCAAATTCAGTTTTTTCTTCAGCTGCTGCTCCACCTGCTGCTGCTCCACCTGCAACTGCTACTGGTTGTGCAGATACTCCAAAAGTTTCTTCAATTGCTTCTACTACTTCTTTTAATTCTAATACGCTCATAGCTTTTTAAATCTTCTATAAATTGTTCTTTATTAAATGCCATTATTTTTCCTCCTATTTTTTTCTTTTTAATTTTTTTATTTTTATTTTCTATTATTCTGCTGATACACCTTCAGCTTGTTTATCAGCTAAGTTTGATAATCCAACTGCTAACATTCTTACTGGTGACAGTAATCCGTATGCTATTTGTCCTAACAGTTCGTCTCTTGAAGGTAATTTAGCTAATGCTTCTACAGTAGCTGCATCAACTCTATCTCCACCAAGCATTCCACCTTTGATAACTAATTTATCTTTTGTTTTCTTTCCAAAATCAAAAAATTAATTTTGAAGGGCAACACCATCTTCATATCCTACTGCGAAAGATGTAGTACCTTCTAATAAATCATCAAAGTTTGTTTCAACACCAACTGATTTTTAGAGCTATTTTCATTAATCTGTTTTTAGCTACAAAATATTCAACTCCTGCTTCTCTTGCAGTCTTTCTTAATTCTGTATCTTCGTTAACGCTGATTCCTTTGTAATCAACAAACACCATTGCTTTAGCTTCTTTCAATTTGGCAGTTAAATTTTCTACTGCTTCTATTTTTGATTGTGCTGGCAATTTGTTCACCTCCTCATATTAAAAAACCTCTGAAACAAAAAACAATAAGCCCAGAGGTATGTATTAACGAATTCTTTATATTATATAGATTATTCATTCATTTACTATTACCTCGGTAGGGTTTATGGAATTTCCACCCTACTGTCTTTTGGTTATCATTTTTGAAACGCATTTATTCATTTCAAAAAGTTATTATACACTATTTTTTTATTAAAATCAAGAATTATTTTCCAACAAAAGCTGCTACTAATATCGGATCAACTTTAATTCCAGGTCCCATTGTTAATGAGATAGCTACTGATCTTAAATATTGACCTTTTGAAGCTGCTGGTTTTAATTTAATAATTTGCTCCATAGCAACTTTAAAGTTTTTCAGTTACTGCTTCTTTAGTGAAATCAACTTTACCTAATGGTAAGTGTAATGATCCTAATTTATCAACTTTAAATGCAACTTTACCTTTTTTTGAATTCTTCTACAGTTTGTTCAACATTTGTAGTTACTGTTCCTGATTTAGGGTTAGGCATTAATCCTTTTTGTTCCTAAGATTTTTCCTAATTTTTCCTAATTTAGGCATCATGTCTGGAGTAGCTATAACTAAATCAAAAATCCATCCATCCACCTTTGTATTTTTTTGTTATGTATTCATCATCACCAGCATAATCCGATCCCTGCATCTAATGCTTTCTGGATATTTTCTCCTGATGTTATTGTTAATATTTTTTTATATTTTTCCCTGTACCATTTGGTAATACTACAGTTCCTCTTACTTGCTGATCAGCATGTCTTGGGTCTACTCCAAGTCTTATTGCTAATTCTACAGTTTCCACAAATTTAGCACTTTTTTAGTTTCAAATACTAATTCCAAAGCTTCCTCTGGAGTGTAAACTTTTGTTTTATCTACTTTCTGAGAAATTTTCATTATCTTTTTCCTCTTTTTGCCATTTATTATTTCCTCCTCTGTGGTCATTGGTTTTTATAACCTTCCACTTAATCTGATAATTATTCTATGATTTCGTTTTTTTCTACTTGAAATTTAGACTTCTAATTCATTAACTTTTATTATTAATCTGTTATTTTGATTCCCATGCTTCTTGCAGTTCCTGCTATTGTATTCATAGCCGCTTCTACACTTCCAGCATTTAAATCAGGTAATTTTTGTTTCAGCTATTTCTTTTTAATTGAGCTTTTGTTATTGTTCCTGCAGTTTCTTTTTATAGAATTTCCTGCTCCTTTTTGAACTTTAGCCGCTTTTTTTCAATAAATCTGATGCAGGTGGTGTTTTCAGAATGAAAGTGAAACTTCTATCTGCATATACTGATATTTCTACCGGTATAACGAATCCTGCTTTATCTTGAGTTTGTGCGTTGAACGCTTTACAGAACTCAGGTATGTTTTACTCCGTGCTGCCCTAACGCCGGTCCCTACTGGTGGAGCCGGATTAGCTTTCCTGCTTCTAATTGTAATTTAATCTTCCGATTACTTCTTTAGCCATTTTTCCTCCTCTGTGGTAACTGAATTTTTAAATCTCCCACTTTTTCTTAAATTAAAATTTCGCTAACGTTATTCTTCTAATACTTAATCTTTGATTTTTTAATTTCTAATATTCACTTTTTTTCCACTTCATTATATTCAAGCTCAACCGGAGTTAATCTTCCAAAAACTTCTAGCATGACAGTTACCCTACCATGTTCATAATCAATATCAGATATTTCACCTGTCTGGTCATAGAAAGAATCTTTCTTCACCACAACACGTTCTCCTATCTTAAAATCAATATTGAATCTGTTTTCATTTTCGTTTGCTTCTACTCCCTATTTTAGCTAATAAATCTGAAGCTTCTTCATCGGATAACGGTATTGGATCACTTCCCACACCTACAAATCCTGTTACTCCGTTGGTATTTCTAATTACGTACCACGCATCACTATCTACACGGTATCCTAATCCCAACTCATTTTCTTCTCTGACAGATAACATCTCAATCATTACATAACTAGGAAAACAGCTTTCTTGGAACCTTCACCATTTTTTTCCTCTTTTTTTCTTCAAGTACTTCTTCTTCAGGAACAAGAATTCTGAAAACTCTGTCTGTAAGATTTAAAGATTCTATTCTTTTTCAAGATCTGTCGCAACTTTTTTTCGTATCCGGAATATGTATGAATTATATACCATTTTTTTCGTAAACAATTCCATCTTCCGTTACTTCTTCTACATTAAAAATCTTCCGTCACTTTTACGCTCCTCCTAAAAAGCTTTTTAAAGTATTAGTTAATTTCAACAATATAAAGTTAAATCCTGTATCAAATATAACAGTATAAATCGCTATAAATAGAGTTATTAACAATACTATTACAGTAACATGAAAAAAACTTCTGCTTTTCCTGCCCAGTATATCTTTCTATATTCTTCACGTAAATTTCCGAAAGCTTTCCCTAAATTAAATTTACTCATAAAACATCTCCATAAAAAATAAAATGGCAGGCCAGACAGGAATCGAACCCGTAACCCTCGGTTTTTGGAGACCGATGCTCTACCAATTGAGCTACTGACCTATTTATATAATGTACTATTTAACTTCTCTATAAAGAGAATGTCTTTTAAGCACCGGATTATATTTTTCTCATTTCTAATCTTTCAGGATGAGTTTTTTGTTTTTAGTTGTAACATAATGTCTCAACTTAGTTTCAGTGCATTCTAAAATCACTTGTACTCTCATATCTTCTATCCCTCCCAATAAATATTGGTATTACCAGAATAAACTAGCTCAATTATAATAACATACTTTTTTTAATAAAGTCAACCTTCTTTTTGAAAATATTTCTAATTTTTAAATTCTTATATGAAAATTGACTGTCTTTTTCCAGTATTTTCCATACTTTAAACTGTTTTCTGATTTATATAATTATCTATTATTTCTATACTTTTTTAATATAATTTTTCTGTCAGGCTTGTATTATTTTCATGTGTCAGTTTTATATTTTTTTATTATTTTTTTCAAGTAACTTTTGAAGTATTTCATTAAAAGTTCCCTTCTGATCTGTTTTTTTCAATATATATTAACACATCAAAATTACTGTTTCTTATAAAATCTTCTATTACAGGATGTTCACTTTCATTGTTTTTTTATATAATATGCCTGCAGTGAAGTAAACTCTGTGTCAATAATAACAAGTCTGTCAGCATTTTTTTACACTTTCTGATATTTTCTGATTTTGACCATATGCTATCTGGCTATAATCTTCATATTGTAAGTTATCTTCATTATTCTGAAGTACTTCTTTTATGTATTCTTTCTGTATTCCCTCACATATGTAGTATTATAATGGTTTGCCAGCTTATGAGTCAAATTAGTTTTTCCCAGAATGTTCTGACCCTATAATTCCCACCTTCAATATAAAAAAACTCTCTTACATATTTTTGGTATAAAGTGCCAGTTTTTATAAGGATCCTTACGAATTTCTGTCGCACTTATGTTAAAGTTATTTCTTGATGTGTCTATTGTAATTATTTCAAGCTCATCACTAAAAACATCTGCTGTATATCCCTTATCAATAAAATTACTTTTGTAGTTTTCCACATCCTGTGGTTCATTTGTAAAAATCACATCTATCTTTATTTCATTTTTGGCAAGAACTTCCTTTACCCTGTCAGCCCATCCTGCCCAGCCATTAGGATAAGCTGGTATTCCGTCTTCTGCAAGATGGATCACCTTTATATTTTCCTGATATTTAAAAGTCTGTGTGACAAATCTGATTCTATCTTTTGTAGTTGGCATTTTTTTCATTTTTGATTCATTAAACAGCTTCATATCCCTTTCATCATCAGTACATACGAAAACATATAGTGTCTCCACATATCCGCTTGCCCTTTGTATAAAATCCACATGACCTATATGTAATGGGTAAAATTTACCAAAGATTATTCCATTTTTTTCCTGTTTTATTCATCATCAGATTGCTCCTCTATATCTATTATTTCATTTTTTTCCTGTTTTCTATCTGTTCAGACATATTTACATTCGATATTGCAATAAATCTTTTGCTTATTTTTATTTGACGTTGTCGTAATATCCTTAACATCCCTTGTTATTTTGTCTATATCCTTCTCAAGTGCCTTCCATCTCTTTTTCATATCTTCCAAATTCTTCATGAAGTTTTGCAAGTTCTTCCTGAATTACATCGGCATACTTTTTCCCTTTCAATGTTTGTAAGTACTATCTGTATTGTCGTCAGCACTGAAACCAACGTTGTCGGGGAAGCTATTCTTACATTTCTTTTGTAGGCATAGTCAATAATATCTGTATAGTAGGCATTAATTTCTGCAAAAATTGCTTCAGCAGGTAAAAACATTATTGCCTGGTCACTTGTTTCATTTCTGATTATGTATTTTGTTGAAATATCATCAATGTGTTTTTCAGATTGTTCCCAAATTCCTTTCTTGCATTCACCCTTTCTTCATTTGTCAATTCCGAATCGTACATTCTACGATAATTTTCCAGCGGAAATTTTGAATCAATTGCAATATTTCCAATTGGTTCAGGTGTAAAAAGAATTGCATCCACAAGGGTATTATTTGAGAGTTTGTACTGTTTTTGCATATACCCTGTCATTTTTTTCTCCAAAAAAATCGATGCCAATATTTGATAAAAGCTGTACTTCTCCAAATATTCCTCTAGTTTTTCTTATCTGTAAGAATATCCTGAAGTGAAACAACATTACTTGAAAGGGACTCTATCTTTTCTGTGCTTCATCAATTTTTCCCAATCTTTCAAGAACACTTCCAAAAGTTTTTGTTGTTTCTTCAAATCCCTTTGCAAGCCTTTCTTCAACTTTGGCATTCATAAGGTCAAGTCTTCCTTCTATTTTTCTGTTCAATGCTTCAAAATCTTCATTTACACTCTTTTAAATTCATCCTTAAAATCTGTTTTATGTTTGATGTCAGCCCCTGATTATTTTTCATTCATTACAACTCCAATTTTCTGAATAAAATCATTGAACTTCATTAACAGTTTTCGTTATTTCCTGACAATGCATTATTAACTTCGCCTATCCCCTGCAATAAATTATTTTTTTCATACTCAGTGTAGTTGTTTTTCAATTTCACCAAGCCTTCTTGCATTTTTCACTTACACTTTTTTTCTGTACTTGATATAAATTCCTTTATCAGCATCTGTTCTATTTCATCTTTCAGATAAAGTATTTCCAGTTGCTGCTGTTTTCTTATCTTAAAAAGATGGTATAGTGTAAGTACTGTTATTATAAGTATTACAGCTATCATTACTACAATTAATATTTCCATTTTTCTCCCTGCCCTATATATTTTTTTAATAAAGTGTCATTTTCAAGTAAAAGATTTTTTTCTTATTTTTTTCCAGAAGCTCCTTGTCTTCATTTATAAGATTATCAAAAAAATATCTTCATATCTGTCTTCGTTTTTCCCTTCAAACCTGTCTATAAAATTTTTTACAGTAAATACTTCCGGATCATAGGCAACCTGATATCCACTTTCTCCATTTTTATCTGCCATAATTTCATTAATAAATCCTATTTTTTTCAAGATCTGAAAGAATATCCTTCACAAACAGGCTTTCCATGTCGAGTCTTTTTGACAGTTCTATATGTGTATAAGGATTTTCATTTTTCCTTAAACCTTCTTATTATCAGTACAAGAATTAGTATCCCTGCTTCTTTTCTAAGTTTTATAGGCATTTCCACTCTTTCATTGTATAAAAATTCATCAGATGTCTGAATTGAAAAGGCTATCTGTGCCCCCAGCAATATAGTCACCCATATATACTGCACCCACACAAGGAAAATTGGAATAAACGCCAAACTTCCATATATCGCATTATATTTTGTTATAAATGACTGCAGGAATACAAATACTTCCTTTAAGATGAAACATAGCAGAGCCGTTATTATTCCTGAAATAAATGCAGGTTTTAATTTTACATTCGTATTTGGAATAAGATAAAAAAGTAATGTAAACAGCAGAATGTAAAATGACGGTCCCTACCACTTTTATAAATAACCCTATTACAAGTGTTTTCCCTAAGAAAAGTTCCCCCTGCCTTTTTCTATTACATATGAATTTGTAGCTATAATCACTATAAAGAATATAGGCCCTATAAATATAATGGCAATATAGTCTATTATCCTTCTTGTAAAGGATCTGCTTTTGTTTACATTCCATATTTTGTTAAAAGAATCTTCCAGAACCATCAGAACTTTTATAGCAGAATTAATCAGAATAACCACACCGACTCCTGTCAGTATACTTCCTTCAGTGGAAACTAGAAGCTTGTTTGCAACATCCAGAACAGTTCTTACCATTCCTTCATTCTGGGGACTATTTCAAAAATTTTTCTGATAAAGAGCCTGTCAAATCCAAATCCTTTTGATATACCTAATATTAAAGCTATGACCGGAAAAATGGCAAGCATTGAAAAATAAGTCAGGGAAGTTGACAGCATCTGGGTTTCTCCGTCACTGTAATTACGATATATTAGATTTATCATCTGTGCCGCTTCCTTGAATCTTTTTCTTCAAATTTTCCTTATTTATTTTTGATAATATGTCTGAAAATACTGAGTTTTATTTTTCATACTTTGTAGTCATTCCTTTCAGCGATTACTGATTAAATACATACTCCGGATTATCAGTATATTTTATATTTCTATATTCATTATCCCATATTGAAAAATTCTTTTTCTTCAAATATTTCTTCCATAAGTTCGTCATAATTTTCAATTTTTGCCTCTTCTGCCAGAACATCTTCAAGCTTAGGATTTGTAACTGGATGTTTTGGTGCAAATATTACACATGAATCTTCAAATGGTTCTATTGATTTTTCATACATGTTCTATTTCCTTTGCAATATCTATTATTTCAGTTTTTGTCCATTCCTATAAGAGGTCTAAATACCGGGATTCTTTCCATTGAGGCATTTGTACAAGTAAGGCCTCCCATTGTCTGGGATGCAACCTGCCCTAAGCTTTCACCTGTTATAAGTGCATGATAATTCATTGTTTCACTTAATCTTTCAGCAAGCCTCATCATTACCCTTCTTGTAAGTATTGTAGCCAGTTCCTTTTTTGTCTTTGAATTTATCGCTTCCTGCATTTTCAGTATATTCATTGAGTAAAGTCTTGTTTTTCCTGTATAAATTGATAATATGTCTGTCAGTTCCTTTATTTTTTCAAGAGCCTGCTTACTTGTAAATGGAAAACTGTGGAATGTTACAAAATTTATACGCATTCCTCTTTTCGCCATCATAAACGAAGCAACCGGACTGTCAATTCCTCCCGAAAGCAGTACCAGTCCTTTTCCTGTAGAACCGATTGGTAATCCTCCATATGTTTTAATTCTTTCGGTATACACATATACATCTTTTCTTATATCAACATTTATCTGAACATCAGGATCCTTCATCTGAACCTTTTCAAATGGACTGTTTATAAGGACATGGGCTCCCAGCTCCCTTGCATAATCCATAGATTTTTTCTCAAATCCTTTGTTACTTCTATTTACTCCTATTTTTAAAAGTTCTCGCTCCCTGTTCATAGGCATAGTTTGCAAATTCCAGTACCTTTTGCCTTGATTTCTTCATCTTCCCTGTTTACTCTTGCTGAAGGGTTTAATCCTACAACTCCAAATATTTTTTTCAATTTTTCAACAACTTCATCCATGTCGTTATTATCCAATATTACATACAGCTTTGACAAATCATCAACCAATTCATGGTTGAATCCATTTAAAGATTTATGTATTCTGTTTCTTAGCATTCTTTCAAACTGACCTCTATTTTTTTCCCCTTTAAGGATAGTTCACCGTATGATAGTCCTACTGAATTCAGCAGGGATTTATCCGTATAATTCATACTCATATTCCTTTCTATATCTAATCTATTTTTTTATTAATATTTTATCTCATTTTTTTCTTATCTGTTCCACACTTTTTTTCAGAACTTCTACAGTTTTATCAATTTCCTCCGAAGTATTTCCTGAATAAAAACTGAATCTTATTGCTCCATCAAGCTCATCCTGCTTTTAATCCCATTACTGTAAGAATTCTGCTGTTCCCTTTTTTTAGACGAACATGCTGACCCTGTTGAAACATAAATTCCGTTCATTCCTAAAAAATGTGTAAGAACTTCCCCTTTAGTCCCTTTAAATGATACATTAAGAACTTTAGGGACTTGATTTTTCAATATCAAATATAGAATTAATTTTTACATTTTCTATATTTTCCTCTATTTTTGCAAATTCAATTTTAAGATTCTGGAGATATTCCATATCTTTCTTATAATTTTTATCCAGTATTTCCACAGCCTTTTGCAAATCCCAGTATCAATTCTGTCGGCATAGTTCTCTTTACAATTCCATTTTCAGAATTTGATCCATGAATAACATTTTGCAATTTTTACATTTTTCAGCAACATACACTGCTCCAATTCCTTTTGGTGCACATATTTTATGTCCGCTCACAGTGATTGCATCCACAGGAATTTTTATCAAATTTTATCTCTGTACATCCAAGTCCCTGTACAAAAATCAGTGTGAAAAATAAATTTCCTTACTTTTTCCCTTTTATAATTTTTAGCAATTTCCTTTAAATTCTGGATAGAGCCTACTTCACTGTTTACAGCTCCTATTGAAACAAGAGACGTGTCATCTCTTAGAAGACTTTTTCAGCTGTTCCAGGTTAATGAAAACCCTCCTTGTCCACATCAAGAAAAATCAACTTCAAATCCTTTTGTTTCATAATACTTGAATGTATCATAAACAGACGGATGCTCTATTTTTTTGTAGTAATCAGATGTTTCTTTGTTCTTGAATTTGCTTCAACAATTCCTGAATAACAAGATTATTTCCATCTGACCCTCCTGCTGTAAAAATATACTCTTGCAGGATTTACTCCTAAAAAAATTTCCCTACTGTCTTTTCTTGCATTTTTTTATTTTTCAAAAATATTTCATGAGAAAAAAATCATGGATTGCATCAGGATTCCCATAACTTTCCCTCATTGTATCAGTCATTACTTTTTATGACTTCCTCACTTAGCTTTTGTACTTGCCGCATTATCTAGATATATCATTTTTATCCCTCTTGATTTCAATTTTATATTTTTTTAGACTTAATTTTTTTCATTTTTAAGTCTATAAATTTTTTTAGACTTAATTTTTTTCATTTTTAAGCCTATAAATTTTTAGACTCTATTTCCTATTTCTTATTTTTTTCAAAAAAACATTCTATAGCTGTTATTCTTTCTTCTGTTATATCCTATTATTCTTGAGTAGTTTCTTTTTATTCTTCATATGTGACAGTTCATCATCGCCATTTTTCCCTTATGTATTTCTCAATCATTTTTCAAAATTTTTAAAATTCTCTAAAAAATACAGGAAGAAGCAAAATAATAAAAATCAGCAGGTAAGATTTTTGAAAAATATGAAAGTACAACACTTATTGTATCATAACCTTTTTTTCAAGTTTTTATCAAAAAAGCAGATTGAGTATGTAGCTTCTTAACAGATATGTCTGCACCAATGCTATCGGAAACATCAGAAGCTTTTACTGCCTGCAATATTGAAAAAAACTGATTTTTTTATTGCTTTCTTTTTCTTTCATTCAGCATCAGCCTGTCAATTATTTTTCTGCCTGTCTTCATTTGGAAATTTGTAGTATTCATATTCTATCAGAATAAATACAACGAGTATTATAAACAATAAGTTATTTATTATTTCCTTTATTTTCAGATTAATCCCTATTACTCCAAAAGTCGCTTATTTTCTTATTTTCATCCCTCAGTTCAAAATTATTGTTCAATATGAGGGTTTCTCCATTGTCAAGTTTAATTATCTTTCCGTAAACTTCCCTTCGATTCTTTTTTTATTCTTCAGCCTTATTTTCACTGTATCCCAGTTAAAAGTAAATTATTTTTCCCTTTTAACCATTGCGGTTCATTTTTTTCTCATTTGTAAAATACAATGTCACTTTATTATTATCATCAATCACTGTATTTTTCAATATTTATGTTTCCTTTTTAGAATCTTCATTAGTAATAATCTTAAGATTTTCATCTATTCTCCATTTTATCCTGCTGTCCTTGTTTACTATTTCAATGCTGCTATTTTTTTCAGTTCATCTATAGAGTTTATTTCAGCTTCCTTTATCAGAACGGACTTCTTATTTAAATCTTCAAGCTCCTGCCTGTAGGAATTTAGAAATATCCTGTTCCAAGACTTATCATAATTATAAGGAATATCCTTTTTATATTGTAATTATAATAATAGGCACTGAAAAATTTTTCTTTTTTTATAACTACAGTAATCAATATTGAAAGCAACGAAAGCAGAATGATTATAACTGCCGAAACGTATATAAAAATAATTGTATCCCTTCAGATTCAGTGAAATATTCAGAAAAAGATATGCATAACAGAATTATCAGTAAAAATCTGATAATATAACGGTTTACATTTACAATTCCTACTTTTCCGTTCTTTATATCCTGAATTTTTTTCCAGCTTTCTATAAATCTCTTCCTTTTTCATTACCTGCAATCTTCAGCCTGATATTAAGTATTTTCACTTTTTCTGTCCAGTTCCTTCAATAATTCGGTTGAATTTTCAACTTCCTTTTTTTCTTACCTCTGTATAATATTTTTTTAAACAATTCGATAATTTCTATCTTTCCTTGAAATAATTCTTTCATAATTATATCCTCTTTACATTAGAAGAAAAACTCAGCTATTAAACTGAGTTTTCTTTTATGATATTGATTTTACCTCAGCTATAATTTTTTTATATTATAGCATGATTTTCAAATAATAATATTATTTTTAATCTGTTGTTTTTCAGGCAGCTTTTTGATAAAAATATTTAAAATAGACTTTCTTTTTCAATTTTTTTCATTAATCTATAAAATATACTTTTTCCTGAGGAAGTACAGATTCTGAAAAAGTTCCCATTTTGAATACTATTTCTCATCTCAATAACTTTATCAGTTATATCCGTTATATTTACAATCCAGTCATTTATATATTTTTTCACCATTTCTCCCTTTATGCCTAACTGTATCGCTCTTCTTCCTATTGGATTGCCATAAATATCCCTGTCCGGATCCCACTGACATCTTACTTCTGAATTTTCCAATTTTTCTTTCCATTCTTCCTTAGATAAATCAGAAACTTCTCTAAAAGATGAAAGTACAGCATTTTTCACTATTTCATCAAATCCTTCTCTTTTCAGGTCAATTGCCAGTATTCTTTCCTGTCCTTGTTTAGTAGCCCAGCCACTTCGGTACATCATCCAGAGAAACGATGGTTTTATCCAAGTCATCCTATTTAAACTGAATTTACTTCCAAACTTTCCTAATTTTAAAGCCTCGTCTGCTATTTCATTATTATATGCCTGATAAACTCTTATTGTTTTTATCATCAAATACAGCATAAATATTTTCTTTCCTCTTCTTTTTCATAATTAGTCCTTTCATTCGACATCCTTATTTGTAAAAATCATGTCTGTTTAATTCTCGTTTTTGCTGATTCTCTTAATTCTTCAGTCTCATTTAAATTATTAGCCAAAAATTCTAATTTTTCTTTTGATTTAGGAGTATTTATTTTTCCTAGTGCATGAATACATTTTCTAGCCATTGCAAGTCCTCCTTCATATCCTTCAAATTGATGTGCCAACGCTAAATAATATACCCATTCTATTGTTTTTGGGTGATGCTATATCTTCAAATGCACCTGCTATATTTTTCATGGTCATAGTGCCAATTTCCTGTTATAATTTCCTCTATACTGTCCTTTAATTTCATCAAAATCTATTTTCTGAAAATAAAAAAATTAATGATAAATAAGGAACTATCATCATCATTCCATTTTTCATATACAAGCTTCTTTTTAATTTTTTTCTTTTAGCAATATTAGAATTTCTCTTCTATACCTAATTTTTTTTCCAATTTAAATTTTTTTCTAAAAATTCATCATCAGATATTTTTTTATCATGCCATTTTTGACTAATAATTTTCACTTTCATCAAGATATTTATCTTCATTTATTGTCCCTCCATTATTTTATAGTCTATAATATTATTATTAAATATCTCCAGTGCTTTTTCCACCTTCTTGTCCTAATTGTATATTTATTTGTCTTTTTCTTCTTTAAAAACGCACAAATTTATATCTCCCAGCCAGAACTTTTTTTTCAGGCATTGGCATATTAGGATATTTTATCTTTAACAACATTATCTTGAGTGCAATTTCTCTTTCCTAATTAAGATAATTTATACATTTTCAAATGTATCTTCAACATGTTCTCGTATAATATCTTTGTCACTTTTAGCCAATAATTTAAGTTTTTCTTTTTGCCTCTTCCGTCCCTATTGCTCCCAATGCATAACAACATTTTTTTCAACTAATTGACAGTATTCATCATGACGATATTTTTTTCAAAAATCTGAAATTGCTAATTCATAAAGACATTCTAGCGTAGACGGTAACTTCATTTCCATAAAGTAAATAGCAATATCCTCATGTCTCCAATGCCATTCTTCTTTTGAAATCTTACATAAGATATTTATGAATTCCTCAGAATACAAATCAAATGTAAATATTAACCAAAAATAAAATATCTAATTTTGTTTTATCTTTTAAATAAATAGGCTTTTTCTAATTCTTCTTTTTATAAATTTTATATCATCAATAAAAATATTTTTTTCAATTTATTTATTGATATTTTTTTTATCTAAATATTTTTTTCTAGCAAATTTTTTTAGCTTCATTGAAATCATTTATTTTTTTCCATGATGAATATCTCCTTGTTTAACATTTATCTGTTTAATCCGTTGATTAAATATCTCTAAACCACTACCTTTTACCTAAATTTATAGTTATTTGACTTTTTCCTCTTTAAATTGAACACGTCCCATTTTCTCCCATCCAGGAAAAAGTTTGTTTCATATTTGAGTACAAATCGTCTATAATTGAAGCTGAATTATTTTTTTCACTCCAATTTGCTCTAAAACTCTTAAAGTGCCTGGTTTTGTTTTTATCTCTACAGTCATTCCACCATGTTTTTTTCTTGATATCCAGAAGAATATGAAAAAAATTCTAAGTAATACTTGTTTCTTTTTTTAGGAGGAATATCTCCTGTTTCCATTAATCTATTATAATGTTTTTCAGAAATTGAATGATAAAAATATCATAATTTCTGCTATAATCATTTGTTATCACATCATAACTTGGAACGAAACTAATCCTTGACCTTTGTTTCCAGTTTCAGTATATGGAATATTATATTTAGTATCAAAAATTCCATTCATTATTTCTACCTAATGTATAATTTCCTTCAGAATTTTTTTACTGCTGTTTTTGGAATTTCTGATTTGAAATTCCAATTCGGTTTTGATGAATTTAATGTATAAGTTTTTCTGAAGACTTGCTTGCAGTATTTTCACCAGAATTTCCTGCTTTATTCATTTTAAACTGTTTTAATACTAAAGCCATTGAACGCCCTGCTGACCAATATATCCGTTGGCAGCTTTTACTGCTAAATTTTTCACTCTTTTAACGTCGGTTAACTGCTTCTGGTGTAACATACTGTAACTCTCCATCAGTTTATGAAATGATTTAATATCACTTAGCATCATTGACTGAAGTCTACCATCTTCAAATACAACTGCGACACCTTTTTATTTTGTCAGCACCATCAATATAGTAAAAATAATTTACCATTTACATTTCTTACATTCTTATTTTTCTTAGCTTCTTTAATTACTCTTTCTGCCTGTTCGGTAAAGTTCTTAAATCCTTCTGCTGAATTTTCAAATGTTTCCTCAGAAAGACCTAATCTCTTTTCTAAAGGAAAAGAAATTATTGCATTATCTTTCCAATCTTCCAATAATCCAAGTCTTTCCTTGTATTCTTCAAGTTCTATCTGTAAACTTCCTTCTATATAAATCCTATCTCCTTTTTTTAAATCCATATCTTTTTCCATATCCAAAATTATATCTCTGTCTACAATGGAATTTTTGCATAATAAGTAAATTCATTTATGACTTCTGTTATTTCTACCACTGCATCTATTCCAGAATATTCATTTTTGTACATACATTAATTCTTTATCTGTTCTTTTCAAATTCTGTTATCCATGCTATAAATAAATTTCCTTCTATTATGTCTCCTACCTTTCTTTTTCATACTTATATTGTTCATCATAAAAACATCTTCTGAAAAATTCCATGAAATATATACCAAATTCTTTTCCATCATCTATTTTTACCCTTAACCACCTTTCATCAAAATCCGCTTTCTATTTTCTTTATTATAAATTTTTCCATTTTTATACTCCTATCTTTTCAATTTATTTTGCTGGAACTTTAAAAGGCATCATAGATTGTATTTTCCCATCATACATTATTACTTTTACACCTTTTTGGACTTTTTCCTGCACCTTCAATAAAATGAGTTTTTGACAGTTCATAATTGAATTTCCCTACTACCTGACTTTCAAGCTTCTACAGTTCCTCCAGGTGTACCATCATTTATAGAGATACTATCCTTTCTCATGTATTTCATACCTTTCGTCCTTTTCATCTAAAACCAAATATAACTTCTTTTTCTATTTCTAGTTTAATTCAGATAAAATTTTTCTATAACCCTTCATTACTTTCTCTTCTGTAAAAAAATTGAGTTCCATTTGATTTATTATGTTCTTTCGATATAATTTCATTTTTACTTATATCATTATTTTGTATTATTTTTTTAATTTCTTTTAAAATTTTTTTCCATATTTTTTTATTATCATGAATCATTTCCAATATCATGTTAATTGAAAAATATATCTAGATATTTTAAATCTTTTTCAAACGCACTTATTGTTTTTATCTAAAAGATGATTATCTTCTAAAGTTTTCAGTTAATATATATAGAATATTCCAGTATTTATCATATTTTAAGTTTATATTCTTTCACTTTCACTTATTGTTGATAGTATTTTTCTACTTTTTTCTTTTAACCATTTTCTTTCTTCTTTTTGAAATATTAAATTTCATATATTGATCAAGATACTCCTCTCTTTGCATATGAAAATAACTTCCATTATAATGTAAAAAAATATTTTTGCTTCTTCATAAGTTTCTATATTCATAAATTGTCTCATTTTTATTTTCTCTTTCATACTCCCTGTCAGTCCTTTTACTCAACATCCTATTTGTAAAATCACATCTCTTCAACTGCTCCATTGCATGTTCTCTTATAGTCTCTTCTTCACTTTGTAATAATAATTCCAATTTTTCTTTCGCCTTAGGAGTATTTATATCTCCCTAAAAGCAAAACAGCATTTTCTCACTAATGCAAAATTATCATCCCAACGATATTTTTCAAAAATTTGAAATTGCTAGTTCATAAATGCAATCTATCGTAGAAGGTAATTCTAGTTGCTGGAGATAAAACACTATGTCTTCGTGTTTTCCATGCCATTCTTCTTTTGTTAATTTTGCATAAAATATCAACAAATTTTTTCACTATGTAATTCAAACATATATATTGCTAAAATCAAAGTGTTTATACTTTTTTCCATTTTTCATTATATGCTTTCTCCAACTCTGTTTTTATATATTCTATTCTTTTCATTATCATTTTTAAAAACTCTTTTGTAACTGTCGAAAAACTTATTTCTTTTCTATATTTTTCAACATTAAATTTTTCAGTTTTTCAAGACTATTTTTCCATTTTTATTATTTCCTCTTCTTTTTCATAATTAATCCTTTTACTCGACATCCTTATTTGTAAAGTCACATCTGTTCAGCTGTTCCATTGCATGTTCTCTTATAGTCTCTTCTTCACTCTGTAACAACAATTCCAATTTTTCTTTCGCCCTTAGGAGTGTTTATATCTCCTAAAAGCAAAACAGCATTTTCTCACTAATGCAAAATTATCATCCCATCGATATTTTTCAAAATTCGAGGTTGCTAGTTCATATACCGTGTCTATTGTTTTGAGGGTAAATGTAAACTTTGAAAATATCTAGCAATATCCTCATGTTCTTCATGAAATTCTTCTTTGATAATTGCTGATAATCTTCAATAAAATTTCAGATCTACCATATAATCTAAAAAACTAATGTGAATAGCATCAAATTCGCTATCTCAGTCTGAATTTTTCTGGCATGCTATTTTTATTCCTTCTTTTAATCATATTTATTTTTCTTCATCTGTAACATCAGAAAAATTTGAGATTAATTCCTCATTTCTCAGTTGAAAATTTACAATATAAAATTTTTGCTTAATTCAAAGAATTTTTTTAATTCTTTTCATATTTTGCTGATATTTTTCATTATTTGTTCTCCTGTCTTTTTCTCAGTATTATATTTCCTTTAATCTTCTAATCTTATGCCTTTTTTCTATTCTAATCAATTATCCCATATATCTTGACTGTCTTTTCCTTTTCTTTCCTTCTTCCAATAATAATTTCTCTATAAAAAGTATTGAAAATCAAACTTTTTCTACATAGTATAAGAATATAATAACTCTGTAAATTTTTTTCAATAATTATTATTACTTCTTTTGTTAATTTTTCCATATTGTTAGAAAATATTTCTAGCAAATCTTCAAATTTTCTTATCTTTTTAGCATCTATTTCTAATATTTCTTTCCTCTATTTTTCTCAAAATGGCATCCTTTTCTTCTGATGTTGCAATTTTAAGTTCATTATTTACAAACAGGATTTTTAACCTCTCTGTTACTATATAACATGTTGTCTCTGTAATTCTGTTATTCCACAGTCTAAAAATAAAACTGATAATAGCTTACATATATATATCCTCTTTCCAGATTATCCATTTTAAAATTTGGATATTTATATACTATAGCAATCCCATTGTAATTATTTATCCTGTAAATATTTTTCTATAACCTCAAATTCTAAGGGCTGTATCTTTTACTGTGTGTGAGCTAATTTCAAATTTTTTACTGTATTCATAAAAATCTATTTGAGACATTATCTGATAATAGAAGTCATCCCAGTTGTTCATTTTCTTCCATCTAATTCTATTAGCCATTTCCCTTCCAGATCTTTTATATAGCTCTTTTCTTTTCTTTTTACTTATTACAGTTAAGCTGTTTCCCATTATTTTCCTTTCTTTTAATCAAACTATTTCCTAATAGATATATCTTTATTTTCTTTCTTATTTTCAATAATATATCTTCTATAAGTTTAATAAGCATTAGACAACATTCATGATAATGTATTCCCTGGACAAAATCGTAGGAATTAGTAAAAATTAGTACATAATCATTTTCTTCTTCAAAATCTAAATTTTCATCTATTTGATTAATAAAATCTTCTGCCCATTCCACTCCTTTCCATATCCATTTCAAAAATAATTTTCCTTTTTCTGCCTCAATTATTTTTCTTTTTAATACATTTCCAAATATTATTTTATTATCCAGACTATCAGTTAGGTCATCTATCACAAAGATAAAGTCTTGTATCCAATGAATTTTTCCACCAATGTAAAAGAGATATTAAATGCTGGTATATAGATCCTCTATCTATCTCATCCATATCTAATCTTGGATTATCGTAAACTATTATGACATCTGTTTTACTTCCTTTGAATTTCTTTTTCTTATCATTTCCAGCTCTGTTGCAGCATCCCTAAAGGAATACCAGTCATAACCGTATAAATTTTTTTATAATCATACACAATGTCTATTTCATTCATAATTGCCACTGCAAAATCATCTTCATTTTCTATTTTATTTCCATCTAACTCTATCAGCCATTTTCCTTCCAGATCTTTATATAGCTCTTCTTTTTCTTTCCTACTTATTATAGTTAAGTTGTTTCCATTTTTATATCTCCTTTTATTTCCTATCTAAAAATACACATTAAATTTTCATTTATTATATTTTTATTTTACAATATACTATTTTTGAAAAATCAATATTAATTGAACATCCTTTTTCATTTGATATTTTTCTTGCTTTCCTAATCTCATCTATAATATTCTTATATTTAAAATCTCTTTTGAAGAATCCCAAATTATATCATCATTTTTCATCCTTTATTAAATCTGGATAATTATATATTGAAATATCAAAATTATTCTATTATCTACAATATATAATTCATTTATTTCAATTCTATTAAGTTTTTTTCTAATTTATAACAAAAACAGTCATATAAAAACTTCATACTTTCCATCAAAAATTTTATTTTCTTTTAGAAACTCTGTCAAATGTTCTATTTCTGAACTGATATTATCTTCTGATAGCTCAATTTGCCTACCTTCTAACCATATAAATCATCTTCTAACCAAATAAATTTTAAATTATTATGACTATAATGACTTAAAAAAATCTATTAACTCGTCATCAAATGTTAAATCAATTGTATTTTCAAAACCTATCATCTCTCATTCTCCTTATTTAATATTTAATTTTTAGTAGGAATATCTGGTACTACATGTGTACTACCTTTTGAATCATTATGTATTGTAAACCTTTGAAGTTTTTGAAATTTCCACCATTTTTATTTTTTGAAACAGTTTCCTATTCAGGTTTAATAGCTAGTTTAACTTCAGGATTCTTTTGGTACCTCCTGTATTACACTCACTCTAGCCAATATTACTTTAATATGGAACCTTTTTGAAAATCAGATGAAATCTATCATCCTGATGCTTTTAAAACAATAATAACTCTAAAAATTTAAATTCCAGCTGTTTTTCCATTCCTTCCATTCTTTCGGGAGTTACCGTTGCCAAATCAAAATCTTTCATAAAAATCATACGGATCTTCGTAACTTTTCAAGAGGTGTTATGTCTATTAATTCTTTTGGTGCCACTTCATGGTCTATTTCTAAATCTATTCCGTGATATAATGCTATTTTTGCATATATTATGACATATACATGCAAGTAAAATTCATAATTTGGATTATTATCATTTGAAAATTTTTCTTGCCACCTTCTGTTCCATCATTCCGTCTATCGCTTTTTCATTCCATCAATATCTTTTATCTGCCAGAGCACTCTAAAAATTCATAGTGCAGTTCCCCATATTTATAATAGCTATCTTTCAATGGATTTTTCCAAATATGCGCACATCTTTTTGACTTCTTCAAAATCTCTCTTATTGCATGAAGAATTAACGTATTAAGAAAAATGTTCCATAATCATTTTTAAATATCCATATTTATTTTTCACTATCGTAATCATCAGGCATTATCATATCTATATTATTTTTGAAAAATGTTATAAAATCCGGATTATTAGACATAAACATTTCAAACATTTGAGTTGGGTGAGTAACAAGCATACTTGACCTACTGGTTGATAGTATTCTCACCTTTCCCACCCTATATGACAATTTAATCTGTGTTTTTCAATATTTTTCATTAATAAATTTATTGAAGAGAGTTATTATAATAATTAGATAAAGATTTGCATACAACAAATTGATTTCCTTTTATTTTCTATATACTCCAATCTCATCTTTATCAAAATTTTCTTGTTTTTCTAAAAACTTGAAATTAAACTAATTCCTTTTTCGTATTTTTCTCTCCCGCTAATATATTCTTCATTGTTTTTCCTCTCTTCATTATTTTATATTAGTAATTCTTGTTGGAATAAAAATTAACTCTCCTGTTTTTTTATTTCTAAATACATGGTCAAATCCATTATTTGATATTTTTAATGCACTTATATTTCTATTGAGTGTAAAAAGCAGTTGAATTTATCTCGTCAGTAAATCCAGAATGATAATTCTGAGAAAGATATATTTTTCTCTGTTTTTCTACCAGTCCCGATATTGTCCTCATGACAAAATTTATGACATTTACTGTATTTCCTTTATCTTGCTAATATTTTATAAAAACAGACAGCCTGATAATTTTTCCAGACTGTCTGATATTCATTAAATTAATCCCAGTAATGGCTTAAATGTGTTGTTCATTTCTACAAATTCTTCATATGTAATATCTGCCTTGTCATTAAAGATAATATATATACCCTTTTTCAAGTAGCATCACTCCCTTTTGCTTCGCCCTTTAAGTCTTTCCAGAAGCTCTTCCTTTGGTACTTTTATCAGCTTATTATAACTCTCTTCATTGAAATACATCACTGGGGATAGTGTAAATAATACATCTCCAGCATTCCCTATGTTACAATTTTTTCTCCTTCAGTTTTTAAAAATTCATGATTTATACTTTCTCCATAAGTTCTTGTTTCCGAGTTCTTCCTTCTTCGTAGGAACCAGTATAAGCTACATATAAATCAGCAACATAAGGATCAAAAATATTTATCACTTTTGGAAGGTCTTCATATATTATTTTTCTTATAGTCTATCAACTTGTATGTTATTTTTAAAATCATACTCAGAACTCCCATCTTCCTTTCTCGAACTTTCATCTCTCCATCATATAATCTCCTGATATCGAAACTCCTTTTTGTTTTAGAATTTTTGTATCGATAATACGCTCTTATTTCTACACCGAAATCCAGTCTTCGGGATCTCACTGTCTTTCAGCCTAAAGGAGCTTCCAGTTTCAGACAGCCCTTCCATAACTTTTATGCCTTTTCTTCCATCGTTTCATTTGCATCTACTTTTCTGTATATTCTGATAGTTCTTTCTTTATTTTTCATAAATTTAAATATCCTTTCAACATCATTTTTCTGGTCTAATCCTAATTTCATCAATTGTTTTCTGATACAATGGATTCTTATCTAACCAGTCAGTAAATTTAGTCTTTGCCTATCTGGAAATTCATATATTATTTTTAATTTCTGGGTTTTTGAAGTTTTAGCTTTATTTATTCTTTTCAAATATTTTTTTGTAACTTCCCATCCCCAACTTTTGACTAGTTGTCCTATTTTTCTATATTATTCTAATTTTTAAATTTTAACTGTTACACTCAATCCTGTATTTAAATATATATCATCATCTTTTCTTAGAAAGCTTTCCAAACATTTCCATTTTCTAAATATATATCTATTATTTCATTTTGAACTATCTATCTCTTCTATTTTTCCTTCGTTTTTACTAAATAGTTCAATAAATTTCTTCTCTATATTTTCATTTAATCTTTCCTCTGATACATAATAAATATTCCTTGCTAATAATTTCTTATATTCTTCTATACTTGTACAGTAATCTTTAAAAATTACTTGTCAACATCCATTCCAATACTACTTCTTCTACTGTTATTTCTTTTATTTCTGGATTTGTTACTGTTATTCTTTTTATTTGATCTACTAAATTCAACAGGAATATAAGTATAGTCATATTTAAAAAGCTGAACTGCAATCTGGTATTGTATAAATCTTATCTCCTTTTTCGTAAATAAACTCTGTTTTCTTTACTTAATCCGTAATTTTAACTCAAAGAGCAAAATCTTCATTTTCGCAAGAAATTATATTATAATCTTCTCCATAATAAATCACAGTTTTTCCTTTTAATATTTTCATATAATGTTCATAAAATCCTTCTGACCATGTTATTATATTTATATCCATGTTAATTCTTTTCTTAATTTATTTTATCATATTCTGGAAGTAATTTTTCTTTTTACTCTATCACTCAAATCATTATTTTTCTTCTGTTACTAAAAACTTTTTAAATCTCTTTAAAAAGTCGAATTTTTTTCTCTGTATCTTTTAATCTTCCTAATCTTATGCTTTTTTTCTATTCTAATCACTTATTCCATATATCTTGACTGTTTTTTCCTTTATTTCCTCTTTCAATAATAATTTTTCTACTAATTCATCTATAATTAAATTAACTTCTTCGTAATCTAAATGATATAATGAATCTATAAAATTACTGATAATAATAGTTATATTTTTCTTTCTAATTTTTCCATATTGTTAGAAAATATTTCTAGCAAATCTTCAAATTTCTTTCTTATCTTTTTAGCATCTATTTCTAATATTTCTTTCCTCTATTTTTCTCAAAATTGCATCCTTTTTCTTCTAATGTTTGTAATTTTAAGTTCATTATTTACAAACATGGATTTTTCAATCTCTCTGTTACTATATAACATGTTGTTTTTGCAATTCTGTTATTCCACAAAGCTAAAAATAAAACTACAATGCTTACATATATATGGCCTCTTTCCAAATTATCCATTTCAAAAATTTGGATATTTATATACTATAGCAATCCCAGTGTAATTGTTATCCTGTAAATATTTTTCTATAACCTCAAATTCTAAGGCTGCATCTTTTTACTAGTGCCAGCTGACTTCAAATTTTTACTATATTCATAAAAATCTATTTGAGGCATTATCTGATAATAGAAAGTCATCCCAGTTGTTCATTTTTCTTCCATCTAATTCTATAAACCATTTTCCTTCCAGATCTTTATATAGCTTTTTCTTTTTCTTTCCTACTTATTATAGTTAAACTGTTTCCCATTTTATATCTCCTTTATTTCTATTTAAAAATACACATTAAATTTTTCATTTTATCATATTTTCATTTTACAATGTATTATTATTCAAAAAAATGTACCTCCAAACCTTTTTAATTTACATTATCAAGTTCTTTGGTACATATTTTTATATTTACAGGAGATACCGACTTGTTACGCTTAACCCACTCAGTCATCTTTTTATTCATTTTACAGCCAGCTAGTTCTGTACATTCTGTATTCTATTTCAGGGAATATGTTGTCTCTTGACTCTATCTCAGCAACCCATGATTCATCAAGGGTACCATTTTTAAAGTCTTCGTACAGCTTAAACAATCTATGAACATGGTCACTTACCTTTTTGTGAGCATATCCAACCATTGTTCCTGTATACATTATAAATTCCCAGCACGAAGTTTGTGCCATCATAAGTTCCCTAGCCATTTGATTCAATGCTCTATATTCCAGTTCATTGTATGGTTCTCTTCCATTTGCCACTTCTATCATTTTTTGGGCAGCCTTATGCAGATGTCTGTAAACATAGTCATTTGACCCGTCTATCCATACATCATAATATCCATTTGCTCCCCAGCTTGACATACTTACATCCACTATCTGGTTAGTTGGATATCTTTCAAGATACTGATAAGGAGTTATCATAGAGAAATTAGACTCTGCTGTTGCTCTAAATACCCATTCAAGGAAAATAGGCCCTTCATACCACCAGTGACCATAAAGTTCCGCATCATAAGGAGATACTACAATTGGCTTTCTATATTTCATTTTTGAAGCCAGAAATTCTATCTGCTTTGATCTGTTATAAACAAAGTTATAAGCATGTTCCTTTGCTCTTCCATATGCGGCATCAGGATCATAAACAGCTTTGAAAGTTCCTTTTTTATCAGTTATTGCGTGATATTTTATTCCCATGTTTCTTCTTACTCCGTCACTGTGGAGATATGGTTTTACATATTCATAATCCAGTTCATATCCTGCATCCTTATGGAATTCCCTGTAAACTCCGTCACCTGGATAACCTATTTCTGAACTCCATACCTGCTCAGAAGACTCAAGATCCCTTGCAAATGCCGCTACTCCATTTTTAGTATACACTGGAGAATAAATTCCATATACAGGTCTTGGATCACTGTGCATTATTCCATGAGCATCCACAAGGAAGTATCTTATCCCATGTTTTTCAAGGAACTTATCCTGTCCAGGATAATAAGCACATTCTGCAAGCCATATTCCTTTAGGTTCTCTATTGAAGTTTTTAATGTAATCTTTTTTAGCCATATAAACCTGAGCATTTACAGCTTCCGGATAATCCTTCATTACCGGAAGGAATCCATGCGTTGCAGTAACAGGTATTATTTCAAGGTTCCCCTGATCCTGAAACTTTCTAAATGCTCCAACTAAATCTCTTGCATATTTATCTTCATATACAGATTTTGCTCTTTTATGGAACCATAAGTTATGATTAGCTACTTTGAGCATATCTGGATATTCTTTCAATCTTTCTACTCTAATTCACAGAATTCTATTAATTTATTTAAATGTTTAATATATCTGCTTCTCAGCAGGTCATCATTTAACATATTAACCAATGTTCCTGACATTGTTATTGTTAAATTCCATGGGATGTTGTCTCTCGTAAGATTTTCAAACATTTCAAGAAGGGTATATATGTTTCAGTAATCGCTTCATACAGCCAGTCTTCTTCCAAAAATTCCTCATATTCAGGGTGTCTTACATACGGTAGATGCGCATGCAGTACAAAACTCAAATATCCATTCATAACTTCTTCCTCCATCTTTTGATTTATTCTTCCACACTTCAAATTATATATTATATTTATACCACATTTTTCAATTTTTAAAAACTTATTTATTAAAATTATTTTTTTCATTTTGTATTCCTTATACATATTTCAAAGGTGAAAGTCCTCTAAACCTCTTTATTTTTAGCTACTTTATCCTAATTTTCCCTTTTACTTGTAAATTACTGTCTAAAAATTTTTAAGCCTGTTACTTATAAATCTTATTTCAGCTTTTTTTATTTTTACCTTCTTCTCCGTCAATGCTCACACCCACTTCATCATCTATTTTTCAATTACACAGCTTTTTAGCAGTGACAGTTCTCACATAATCATTATTTTCAAGATTGCTGTTAATAAGGTCTAAAAGAACTGCAGGTAAATCAAAAGGATTTTCTATATTCTTCACAATCAGTATATTCATAAGGCCGTCATTCATATCAGCATTATCAATAACGCTATCAAAACCTCCTACACTCTTTCCATTTAAAAATCATGTATAATATTGCTGTTCGCTTATTTTTTTCTCCACTGTCAAGAGTTATATTCAAATCAAATTTTCTGATATTTGTCAGTTCAGCCAGTCCCGCAATATGATATGCAGTTTTTCCTATTACTTTTTTTCAGGTTTTTATCAGTATTGTAGGAAACTTTTTGTGAAAAAGTCCTCCCGCATAAGAAGATAAAAATACAGTTTTGTTATTTATAAGTCCAAAAATCTAATGGTTTTGCCTTTCCATTTACAATATTGTCAACCCATTTTTTAACATCATCTCCCAGATTCAACGACTTTTGCCAAATCATTTTGAAGTTCCCTGTTGGAAATATTGCAACATCAGGAAATTCGATTTCTTCATTATACAGCTGGCTTAAACTTTTACTTAATGTACCATCTCCACCTGATAGAAATTAATATATCGTATTTCTCATTTTTAAGAATATTTGTCAGCTCATTGTATTCCCTGCTTTATACTGTAAAGAGTAAGAGTAATTCCATTCTTTAAAAGACTGCTTGTTATCAGGTCGAAATTATTCAATATTAAGTCTGAATTACCTGATTTTGGGTTATACACAAGAAGAGCTTTTTAATTTTTCTTTTTCCTTCATGTCCACTTTCTATGAGGCTGTCTCAAAAATTAAAGAATAATAATATTTTTCATATTTTATAAATTTTTGATATAGCCTCATAATCTCCTTTCATTCTGTTATTTTTTGTATCTAATTTTCATTAAATGATTTTGGATCATATCCAAAAATTCAGAAATATCTCACATCTTCTCCCGGACTTTTTGGCAACTCCCACATATCCAGGGCCTAAAGGTGTTCTTACTCCTAATCCCAATCCATAACTTTCCTTTTTTCTTTCCCAAAACTGTAACTTTTTATCAGAAACAGTTGCAAAATGATGCATTTGCTCCCACAAATATAATTTTTGAAAATTTATACTGCATATTTATTTTACCGACAAAATATGCTGTTTCCTCTTATTTTATCTGCAGGAATTCCATCAAATGCCAATGAATAATATCCTTCCTGAAATCCTCCCATTTTTGGTCTGTATGTTTCAGGAACTTTTTCACCGTCACTTGTAATGTACGCCACTCCAGGTGTAAGTGTTAAATTTTTTCCTAATGGGATATTTACTTCGGCTTTAGCATACAGTGCATTAAATTCTGCATTTTTAGAATTTGCTACTGTATATTCTGCCTTCAGATATGTACCTTTCGTAGGAAAAGCTATGGAATCCCTGCTATCCTGTGTAAGTGATGCTTCAAGATAAGGGAATCTTATTTTTGCACTTTCCTTTTCATCCATATGCCCCTTAACATGAGACATTTCGTATCCTCCACCTAAAAAGCAAGAGTGTGTTTTTACTAATTTCCATACCTAGTCCTATTCCGGCTTTAAATCTTCTGTTATTAAATTCATATTTATTTCCTGCATAATACTGGTTTTTATAATATCCTTCCTGAAGTCAAAATTTCCTATAAACAGAACTCTGTTATCCTTTCCAATTGCCATTATTCCTGATCCGTTTACTCCATATTCATTTGCAATTATTCCATTCAGCCTATATCTTGTATCTGCGTTATTTATGGTCTTATTTCCCTGCATACCCACAGTTACAGTTGCCATATCCTCATTATTTACATTTCCGGAAAGTGTCAGGTAGTCTCCTGCCTTTTTCCTGGACATTTATTACTAAAGTGTCGTTATTTTTCACTTCATAGTAGACAGTGGAAAAAAATCTCCATTTCATACAGTTCATCAACAATTTTTTTCCATGTCACTTTTTCATCATTCCTAAATTTTTGGAAGATATTTATTAAAATATTTTTCTCATACTTCTTATTTCCTATGATTTCAACATGCTTTATATCATACTCATCTTTCCATGTTTTTCTGAATTCACGTCTTTTTCTTCCAGTTCTGCAAATTTTTCAGGATTACTTAACTTTTCTTATGCTTTCTATATTATCCCTGACACCTTTTCTCCGGCAGCTATTATTTCCTTCACCTTCCCAAAATCATATGATTCTATTTTTTCAAGGTTTGGTGTCATGTATAAATCAAGCATTCTTATCTGTCTTTCAACTTCCTGCCTACCTGCTATTGTCATTGAGTCAGATATTACTCCGGCTATATTAAGTTTTTCAGGATCCCTTTTAGAAAAACCTTCTCCTACATTTATTCCTATTGTATAGTCTGCACCCAGCACCTTCACATCCTGAACAGGAAGATTTCTTACAACCCCTCCATCCACATAAAGTCTTTCTCCATCCTGAACCGGATTAAAAACTGACGGTATGGAAAGGCTTGATCTTACAGCAGTCGCAATTGAACCCCTGTCTATCATGACTCCTTCTCCTGTATTCAGATCTGTTGCCACAAGTGCAAATTTTTAGAAATTTTTTTAAAATCATTTACTTCCAGAACACCAAAAACAGATTATTCAGCTGTTCACTGGCACTTTTCCCTCCAACTGCTCCTGAAGGAATTTTCGGTATAAATTTTTCCATAGGAAGCACCATAGTATTCTTGTCTTCTATCAGATTTCTTGATATTCCCTTGTCCTTTCTTTCTATACTGTCATTGAAAAGACTTATCCAGTCCATTTCTAATGCAATTTTTCTATTTCATCAGGAGTATACCCTATGCTGTAAAGCCCTCCAATAATACTTCCCATACTTGTTCCCGTTACATATTCCACAGGAACCTTCTCTTCCTCCAGCACCTTCAGTACTCCTATATGTGCCAGTCCTCTCGCTGTCCCTCCACTGAGGACAAGGCCTACACGCTTATCTTCCTGTGCAAATACACTGTTTCCAATTAAAACAAATAAAAATATCACATATATTATTTTTCTAATTTTTCCCATATTTTACCTGCCTTTTTTATAAAATATTGCATATTTCTTCTAATTTTGTAACAACATATTTTGGCTTTATTTTTATCGTTTGGAGCATCATTTTTCAGATTTACCCAGCATGTATCTATTCCAAAATTAATTCCTCCTGAATATCTGCCGATAGGAATCCCCCACCATTATAGCCTCTTTTTTTATCCTCAGTTCCAAGTTCCTTCAGGGCATATTCAAAAATTCCTGGATTTGGCTTACTTATCCCTACTTCTTCTGAAATTATTATTTTATCTATATTTTTCCTATTGGAGATTTTCCAATCCTTGAATACTGGACTTCCTTCATTCCATTAGTAACTATTCCAAGCTTATATTTTCCCATATAAGTACTTGCACACCTCTTCAGCTCCGTCAAGAAGAAACGCTCCTTCTCCGAGACGTTTCAGATATTGTTTACTGAACTCTTCAGGATTGTAACTCAAATTTGCTTTTTTTCAAATAACATTCTAAATCTCTCAACCTTCAGTTCTGTACTTGTAATTTCCCCTTTTTCCAGCTTTTCCCATAGCAAATCATTTATAACCTTATATTCCTTTCTTTTTATTTCTTCAAATTCACTTTCACTTCCATTACTGAAAAAAATCAAAATCTTCAAATGTTGCCTTTATTGCATATTTTTCAGCTTTTGGATAGTCAAATAGTGTATTATCAATATCAAGTAATATTATTTTGTACATTTTTCACCTTTCCTCTTCTCATAATTCACAATAAGTGACTTATTAGTCATTTTAATATATAATATTATTTTTCTTCCTTTTGTCAATACATAAATTGTAATAAAGGAGCCGTTCCAAAAAGTATCGATTTAAAAATCCTTTTACCTTTAAAACAGCCCTCTCTAATAAAAGTGAACCTTATTCTTTATTTATTTCTTTTTACTTCTTCCAGATGATTTATCTGACTTTTTGATTTATCTTTTGATTTTTTTCCTTAGATTTTTGAAGAGCCTTTTTATCATCTGATTTTTAGATCTTCTTGAAGATTTTTCCTTTTCACCCTGATTTTTTCTTTTTAGAATCTTTTTCTGATCTTCTTCCTCTTTTTTACCTTCTGAAGATCCACCTCCTGATACTCCTCCAGTTGCCTTTTCAACTAATGGTTTTGAATCCTTTTTAGAGTTCAGTGCTCTCATTATGAAATTCAGCTTCCTGTAAAGGTACAGTTATAAATGAATATTTATCCATTATCTTAATATCCTTAACTTTTCTTCCAGGAGTTTTTGCCTTTTTATTTAACAGGTCAAGCAGTCTTCCAGGATTGTATCCGTCCTTGCTTCCAAGAGCAATAAAAAGTCTTGTCTTATCTTCAATTTTTACCTTGACATCCTGTATTTCTCCATAACTTTCAGGCAGGAATTCATCCTCATAGAAGTGTCTTAAAATCGAAGAAACAACCTGTCTCGCATCTCTTTCTTCAAGCAGTTTGTCTGCAAAACTTTCATAGCTTGTGTAGTCTTCTTCTTTTATTATTTCATCAATATAGGCAATTAAAGCTTCTTTCTTTGCTTCTATTATTTCACTCACATTTAGGTATTGATTCCCTTTTAATGTCAGTTTTTGTAACTCTCTTTATCTGAGCCAGAGTTCTTGCTTCCCTAGGTGTTACAAATGTTATTGCTATCCCTTTATGCCCCGCTCTTCCAGTTCTTCCTATTCTATGAACGTAAGATTCTGCCTCCTGAGGTATAGCATAGTTTATAACATGCGTAAGGTTACTTACATCTATTCCTCTTGCTGCAACGTCTGTCGCTACAAGTATTGTAAGTACTTTTTTCTTGAAAAGGTCAAGAGCTTTCTGTCTTAATCCCTGAGTTATATCCCCATGAATACATTCAGCATCGTAGTTTCTTGCCTTAAGTCTGTTTGTAACATCATCTACTTCAGATTTTGTACGGCAGAAAACAATTCCATAAAAATCCTGAGTATAGTCTAAAACTCTGCAAAGTGCTTCAAACTTGTCTTCCTGTTTAACTTCATAATAAATCTGTTCTGTCAGATCTGTTGTAAGTTCCTGTTTTTTAACCTTTAAAAGCTTATAATCATCCATAAACTTTTTAGCAATGTCCATTATTGCTTTAGGCATTGTAGCTGAGAAAAATAACATTTTCTTTTCATCATTTGTTTCTTCAAGTATAAGTTCAATATCTTCCAAGAATCCCATGTTAAGCATTTCATCAGCTTCATCAAGGACAAAATAGTCAAGATTATTTACCTTTAATACTTTCTTTCTCATCAGATCCATTACTCTTCCAGGAGTTCCAACTACAATGTCCACTCCAGATTTAAGTTTCTTTATCTGATTTTCTATGGAAGCTCCTCCATATACAGCCAGAACCCTGATGTCCTTTTTACCCTTTAAAGAGTAGATTTCATCTGCAACCTGGTTTGCCAGTTCCCTTGTAGGTGCCAATATCAGAGCTTTTACCGTTTTGTCAGCTTCAACTGTTTCCAGTATTGGTATTCCAAAAGCGGCAGTTTTTCCTGTTCCTGTCTGTGCCTGTCCTATAAGGTGTGTTCTTTCTTTTAATAATTCGGGTATAACTAATTTCTGTATATCACTTGGTTCTTCAAATCCTTTTTTTTCTAACGCATCAAGTACTTCAATACTTAATCCGAAATCTTCAAATTTTTGCATTTCTTTTTTTACCTTCCTTTACATCTTGCATTTTGCGTATCTGATATTCTGTGTAAATATCTTTATTATATATTATAATTTTGATATATCATAACTATTAATAAATTTAATACATCCTATTATATCATATTTTTTAAAAATTCTGCTCATTTATTTTTGAATATTGTTTTTATTTTTCCCATACCTGTATTTTTCATCGAATTTTTCCACTATTAATTAAGCATATATTTCTGTAATTTTCTGCTCGACAGGGATAAAATAATAGTTCCTATTATTAATATAGTCGATAATGCATTTATTACAGGGGAAACTCCAAATTTAATCATTGAATATATCTGAACTGGCAATGTATTTGAATTTGTTCCTGTAACAAAGCTTGTAATTACAAAGTCATCCAGCGACAAAGTCATCGCCATCAGGAACGCAGATATTATTCCCGGCATCATGGAAGGCAGTATAACCTTAATCAAAGTCTGAAATTCATTTGCTCCCAGATCTCTTGCAGCCTCAACTATTGAATAGTCAAATTCATCCAGTCTCGCCATTATTATAAACAATGAAAACGGAATATTAAATGTAGTATGAGCTATAAATATAGTCTTCATTCCAAGTTCCATACCATGATATGCACCTATCTGCATGTTAAAGAATATAAGCAGTGCCACCCCTATTATAAGGTCAGGCAATATAAGCGGTATATAATTCAGGAACTTTACATAATTTTTCAATCTGGAATTGTACCATTTTATTCCTATTGCTCCAAATGTTGCTATAAATACTGAAAATACTGACGATGTTAAACCTATAAGAATACTTCTTCCAAAAGCCTGCCACAAATCAGGAGAGCTTGTAAATAGTTCTATATACCATTTCAGCGAAAAACCTGTCCATAAAAAGTTTTTTGAATTATTAAATGACAATGTTACAAGCATCACTATAGGCAAATAGAAAAATATCATTACAAGTACGAAAAACAACAGTGAAATTCTTCTTTTTTCATTCATTATTCTTCCTCCTTTTCCATTTTCATTGACAGCCATACTCCAAAAGTTGTTATTACTATGAAAACTGTTGAAATTGCTGAAGCTGTAGGCCAGTCCCTAAGCTGAAACATTCTGTTTGCAATAATATTTCCAAGCATTACTCCGTCTGTTCCTCCTACAAGATCAGGAACAGCATATGAACCTATTGCCGGAACAAGGGTAAATATTGTTGCAGTAACCATTCCTGATTTTATTCCAGGAAGGAAAACCCTAACTAAAGCCTGAAACTTGTTTGCTCCTAAATCACTTGCCGCATCAAGCAGTGAAAAATCAAATTTTTTTCAATTGCTGAATACAGAGGCAGTATCGCATAAGGTAAAAATACATATACACTTATTATTATTACTGCATTTCTATTATACAGAAGTGCCAGCGGTTCTTTCATTCAAATATTTTCATAAGAAAATGGTTTACAATCCTTTATTTCCTAGTATTGCTATGAAGGAAAAATTCTCACAAGAAAATTAGTCCAGAAAGGGATTACTATAAGCAGTAACCACAAATTCTTGTACTTTGATCTTGAAATATAATAGGCAACAGGGTAACGCCAGAAATAAAGTTATAGCAGTTATCCAGAATGATATATTTATTGTTTTAACAGATATTTTTAAAAATATCGCTTGAAGTAAACAGCAGTTTGTAGGCAGCCAACGTCTGTTTTTATTGGCATTGCAATTCCACCATAGGCACCTTTTTCACAAAAACTGAAAAATTATTATTATAAGTGTCGGTATACCGAAAAACAGTGTCATCCATAAACTGATCGGCAGATAATATATCCATTTTAAAGATCCATTTTCATTTATTTTTATTTTTCTTTTGCCAATATCAGTTCACCTCCACTAAGTAAGCTATCTTCATAATGCCAGTAAAATAAACTTTTCTTTCCATTCGAAAAGCTCTTCCTCAGTCAGGAAGTTTTCTATGCTGATCATAAACTTTTATCAGTTTATTCATTCCATCAACTTTTTATAAACAGTTTACTCTGAAATCCAGTATAAATAACTTCATCTACAGTTCCTTTTATTACTTTATAGTTGTCGTTATCTGTATATCTTGGCTCAGTGTCTACCTTTATTTTTTCCGGTCTAAGTGTAAGCTTTACGTTATCCCCCACTTTTACAGGTTTATCAAGTTCTATTTTAAATCTTCCAATTTCATCATTTTCGGCATATCCATATTTGTCATGCACTTTCAATAACTTTTCCTTCAATGAAAATTTGTTTCTCCTATAAAGTCTGCCACAAATCCATTTGCAGGCATTTCATATATTTCGTTTGGAGTTCCTATCTGAAGAACTTCCCTTTACTCATAACTGCTATTCTGTCAGAAACACTTAGTGCCTCCTCCTGATCATGCGTTACAAATACGAATGTTATTCCAACTTCGTCATGTATAGTATCCAGTTCAATTAATAATTTCTGTCTTAATTTTGCATCAAGGGCTGAAAGTGGTTCGTCCAGCAGTAATACATCCGGTTTGCTGATTAGTGCCCTGGCTATAGAAACTCTCTGTTTCTGTCCTCCCGATAAGCTGGAAGGCATTTTATCCTTATGTTCCTGTAATCCCACCAATTCAAGATATTTCAATACTTCCTTTTCTATCTCTTCCTTTGCAGTTTTCTTTATTTTCAAAGGAAATGCCACATTTTCAAATACTGTCATATTTGGAAACAGCGCATAGTTCTGGAAAACAGTATTTACGTTCCTTTCATTAGGATTCAGATGATCTATAACTTCTCCATTTATGGAAATAGACCCTTTATCCGGCCTTATAAACCCGGCAATCATTCTCAGCAATGTCGTCTTACCGCAACCTGATGGTCCCAGCAATGAAAAAAACTCTCCTTTTTTTATTTCAATGTTGATATTTTTTAGAATTTCGTCTTTTCCGAAGGTTTTCCCTACGTTTTTGATTTCAAGATTTTTTTTCAATGTCTTCTCCTTTCAACTCCCAACTATATTAATTTTTTTAACTTAAAAATAAGTTTGTAAAATACAAACTTATCTGATTATATCACATTATTTTGAAATTTTTATATAAAAAAATCTGAAAAATATTTTTTTATATTTTCTCATTTCTTCTGCAAATTGGATTTCATATATATTAGATACACGTAAAATAAAGAAACTGTCTCAAAAAAATATGAAGAGCTGTCTCAAAAAGAAAAATTTAAAAAACATGTGGAAAACTATATTTTTGAATTATTTAAATTTTACAATGTAAAACAGAAATGAATTTAGGAAAAAGGCATCTGTCCGAGCCTTCAGGCGAGTTTTTGACTTTTTCCCTAATAAATGACTGTTTTGTATGAGTAAAAATTTTAGTAAATGAAGAAAATGTAGTTTTTCATATATTATATTTAATTTTTACTATTTTGAGATATTCCTATTTTTTTAAATAATATTTTTAATATATTAATATTCCAATTATTGCAGCTCTATTGTCAGCCATATGGCATTTACCTTCCATTTCAGAAACAACAGCAATGAGGCTCCAAATATTATAAAACTTTTATAGTCAATAAAGTTATCTTTATCCATAAGCAGTATTGTTGCTGAAAGAATAAGCCCTACAACAACTACCCTCAAGCCCGCAAATGCATTGCTTATATATTTGTTATCCTTAAATTTCAGGAAAAACATGCTGAAAAGGGTCATTACTATGACAGATGGCAGTATTAATCCCACCGTTGCCACTGTTGCCCCTACAACATTTCCAGTTACAAGGTATCCAACATAAGTGGAAGAATTTATTGCTATAGGTCCCGGCGTTACCTGTGAGACTGCCACTATGTCTGTAAACTGGGTTACACTTATCCATTTATGTGATTCTACAACTTCCTTCTGTATAAGCGGAAGTATCGCATATCCTCCTCCAAAGCTGAAAAGCCCTATTTTAAAGAATATCACAAATAAAGCCCATAATTCTGCCATTATTCAGCCCCCTTTCTGTTCATCATCCAGATGTTTCCTGCTATTGCTCCCACTATTATGACCAGTATGGGTGGAAACTTAAACTGAGAAACAAGAACCGCTATTGCCAGAACAATAATCAATGTAAATTTATTTATCTTTGCCTGTTTTCCTATTGTGTAGACACTTCCTCCAATAAGTGCAACAACCATCGGTCTTATTGCCTTGAAGGCTTTAATGACATAAGGATTGTTCTGAAAAATTCTGAAACAGTGCCGCCAACAGCCATATAATAAGAAATGCCGGTAATGCCGCTCCAAGTACTGTTGCAATCATTCCTAAATACTTCTTAATCTTAAAGCCTACAAACACTGCCATATTTATTGCCAACGCCCCTGGGAGAAGATTGAGCCAATGCCAGCAGATTTATAAACTCCTCCTTTTCTATCCATTTCTTTTTCAACAATTTCATCCTGAATAAGCGGAACCATTGCATATCCCCTCCAAGGGTAAAGGTACCTATCTTAAAAAAATATCCAGAACAGTTCAAAATATATTTTCATTCTATTCCTCTTTCATTTTTAATATCTTCCCTAAATTAGGATCTGAACCTGTATATCCTGCCGGTCCCATATTTGTTATTTTATCCATATCTTCTTCAGAAAGTTCAAAATTAAATACTTCAAAATTACTTTTTATTCTTTTCAGGTGTTACTGATTTTGGCAGTGCCACCACTTCCTGCTGAATAATCCATCTGAGACATATCTGAGCTATTGTCTTATTGTATTTTTGTGCTATTCCTGCCAGAAATTCATTTTCAAGAATCACACCACGGCCTAAAGGGCTCCATGCTTCCACTACTATTCCATGTTTTTTACAAAATTCAACAGTTTCCTTCTGATTGTGACCAGGATGAAACTCTATCTGATCCACCATTGGCTTTATTTCACAGTCAGACATCAGTTCCTCCAGATGATGTACAAGAAAATTACTCACTCCTATGGCTTTTTATTTTTCCCTTCCTTATAAAGTTTTTCCATGGCTTTCCATGTTTCCCTTATCCTGCTTTGCCACTCATCTGCATAATCTTTCGTAACAGGCCAGTGAATCAGATATAAATCCAAATAGTCAATATTCAACCTTTTCAGTGAATTATCAAAGGCACGGAGGGTATTTTCATACCCCTGCTCTGTATTCCACACCTTTGTTGTTACAAATATATCTTTTCTGTTAAGTCCTGTTAGTTTCAGTCCTTCCCTTTATTCCATTTCCTACATTTTCTTCATTTTTTTGTAAAAGGATGCTGTATCTATGTGCCTATATCCGGTTTTTATAGCTTCCCTGACTGAATTTACAGCTATTTCATCATCTTCAATCTTATATGTTCCAAATCCTAAAACAGGAATTTTTACCCCATTTGAAAGTATAAGTTTTTTTATCCGGATTTTTTTCATAGGTTGCCCTCCATTTCCATATTATTTTTTTCCAACTTCATAACCTTAAGAAAATATCTATTATTTTCTAGTTTTTATTAAAAATTCTTTTGCCAGTTCTTTCAGATAGAACACATCATATATTCCACAAAGTTCCCTTACTGAGTGCATGGCAAGCATAGGCACTCCCAGATCTACCGCATCTATATCCAGATGAGTTGAAGAAATAGGCCCTATTGTGCTTCCTCCTCTTTCATTTGACTGATTTACAAACGGCTGTATTTTTATATCAGTTCCTTCTATAATCTGTTTAACTACCGCTATTGAAAATCCGTCTGAAGTATAACTCTGGTTGGCACTTATTTTTATTGATATTCCTTCATTTATTCTTCCTCTGCTTGTAGGGTCTGTCTTATTCATGTGTGCCGGATGTGCCGCGTGTGCACCGTCTGCCGACAGAAGGAATGAACAGTTCAGCATTTGCAGGAATTCCCCTCTTCCATATCCAAGCTCGCATACTATTCTTTCCAATGTATTTAATAAATAGTTTGAATCTGCTCCCTGTTTTGTTGCACTTCCAATTTCCTCATTATCAAATCCTACAAATACATTTATCTGGTCGTGTACATCTTCAGCTTCCACAAGTCCTAAAAGTCCCGCATAGACAGAAGCAAGGTTATCTATTTTAGGTGCTGATATAAATTCCTCATTTGCCCCGCAAGACATCCTTTTTCGATTGAATACACATACAAATCAAAATCAAGAATATCTTCCTTTTTAACTTCATTTTTTTCAGCTATCAGATTCAATAAATAGTCATCCTTTTCAAGCTTATCATTTATAAGACCTAACACAGGTAATGTATCTGCCTGTCTGTCTATCTTCACTCCATTATTTACTTCCCTGTTCTGATGAATGGCAAGGTTAGGAATAACCATTAGAGGTTCTTCAATTTTCACCCCTTATAGTTTTAGGCAGGAATATATTATCACTTTTCACCACAACTCTTCCAGCTATTGAAAGGGGTCTGTCAAACCATGTACTTAAAATAGGCCCTCCATATACTTCTGTATTTAATCTCAATATATTTTCTGTTACCATTTCAGGATTTGGCTTTTATTCTGAATCCAGGTGAATCAGTGTGTGAACCGAATATTTTTAAATCCCTTTTTAAATTTATATCTGTTCCAAGCGTAAATGCCACCACTGTGGAATTTGATTTTTTTCACGTAGTATTTTCCACCTTTTTTTAAGTTCCATTTTTCCTGAGGTATAAGTCTTTTCAAACCCATTTTCCTCTAAAAATTTCCGAACAGTTTTTAGCTACATGATATGTACTTGGGACATTCATCAATAAATTCAATAACCTCCCTTGCAAAACTTTTTACTTCCATATCTTCAAATTTTTCCTGCATTAATTTCATTTCATCCTGAATTTCTATCATTAATATTATGTGTTTCCCAAATAAAAATTCTGTACTTTTTATATTGATGAAATCATAATTTCTGAGAAACCCATTCCTCCTTTCATAGTCTTTTTCCACATTGAATTTCATTTATCTTTACCAGTTCCTGTTAACATATACAGTTTTTATATCCGGACTTTTTATTTATCAAGGCCATAAATTTCAGAGAACTTACCTTCCAGATAGTCTATATAGTATTGTGAATCAAAAATCTTTTCCTGTCATATCTTTTTATTATTTCTTTTAGGAGTTTTCATTTTTCCATATTTATGGATATTTTCCTTCAGTATTTCATTTATCTGGCTGAAGTCACCTTTTTCATTTCCTCTTTTATATTGACTTTTTTTATTTATAGCGTCGTATATCTGAGCTGCATAGGCAGTTCCCAGTGCATATGAAGGAAATAACCAAACAGTCCTTCCGCCCAGTGTACATCCTGCAATATTCCTTCTGAATAAGTTGCCGGTCTTATTCCAAGATATTCTTCGTATTTATCTGCCCATTTTACAGCAAGTGCATCTACGTTTACTTCTTCATCGAGGTTGCTGAAAATTTCCTTTTCAAGTTCATATCTTATCAATATATGTATAGGATAAGTCAGTTCATCAGACTCTGTTCTTATAAACTGTCTTTCAACTTCATTTGCCAGTTTGTAAAGTTCTTCCTTACCGATACCATTTTCTGAAAGATTAAACAGTTCATCCATTTTTGGATAAATAAATCCAATAAACTCCCTACTTCTTCCAAACATGTTTTCAAAAATTCTTGACTGGGATTCATGTATACCCATTGAAACTCCTCCACCAAGTACAGTATCAGTAATTTCATCACTTATATGCTGTTCATAAAGGGCATGTCCTCCTTCATGAATTGTTGAATATATTGAGCTCAAAAGATTGTCTTCATAGTAGTGGGTAGTAATTCTTACATCCTTATTACTGAATTCTGTTGTGAAAGGATGTTCACTCTCCTTAAGTACTCCCTTATCAAAACTGAATTTTATAATATCCAGTACATATTTTGAAAATTCCTCCTGTTTTTGAATATCAAAATTCATCTTTTAAATTTTTTTCAAACAATTCCAGTTCTTCTGAGCTTTTTCCCTTTTCAGTAACTTTTTTATAAAAGGTGATAACTCATTTTTTTATTTTATCAAAAATTGATTCAGTTCCTCCACTGCCACTTCAGGCTCATAATCGTCAAGTAGTGTGTTATAAGGATTTCCTGTATATCCTCTATATTTTTATAAATTTTTGTTAAACTCTATCATCTGTTTCAAATAATCCTTGAATATGCTGTAATCATTTGTTTTCTTTGCTTCTTCCCATTTTCTTACAGACAGTACTCTCAGTTCAGAATATTTCTGGAATTCATCTTTAGGAATTTTTCCATTTTTTTTCAAAAGATTCCTTTTTCACTTCTTCTATGATTTTTCTATCTATTTCTGACAGTTCTTCGGTATTTATTCCATATATCAACTTCTTAAATTCATCATTTATAATCATTGAATAGCTTTCCCTATCAAATAACCCAATGTCTTTTGATATTTTTTTCAGCTGCAAGGAAAGGTGCTTCTGTTTCAAGATCCCAGCTCAGTAATGTTATCGCATGTTCTAACGATCCCTGTTTTCAAGAATTTCCTTTATTTTTTTCATATCTTCATTTGTCTTATTTTGCATAAACTTCACTTCCCTTTTCAATTATTTTTTTCATAGTTAATACTATAATTATACTCCTTTTTTTCATTTTTTTGCCATTAATTTTTATTTTTATTATCTTTTCTTTCTAAATTTTTCTAAATTTTAAAGTTATTTAGCCTATGTTATCTTTTATGTTAATAATATTAATACTTTAAACAGGGAACTTTTCTTATTTTTAATGTTTTTCAAAAACCTCTTGAAAATTTACTCTGTCTATTATATACTTAATTAAATCACTAGGAGGTATTCAAATGGATTATCAAACGATAATTGTAGGAATTGCAGGAGGAACAGGTTCAGGAAAGACAAGCGTTACAAAGGCTATAATAGAAGACCTTAAAAATCGAACATTCATTCCATTCTGCTGGAACAGGATTTTTATTACAGAAGAAATGATCATTTAACTTATGAAGAAAGAACTTTATTAAATTATGACCATCCCGATTCAATAGATTTTGATTTACTGGAAGAACACATACTTTCCCTGAAGGCAGGGCATGCTATCGAAAAACCGATATATGATTTCCAGACTCATAACAGAATTGATGAAACGGTACATATTGAACCAGCTAATTTAATAATAGTTGAAGGAATTTTAATTCTTGCTATACCAAAAATAAGAGATCTTTTTGATGCAAAAAATCTTTTATTGACACTGATGATGATGAAAGACTCTTACGTAGAATGGAACGTGACATGAAGGAACGTGCAAGAAGCTTTGAAAGTGTAAAGAATCAGTATATTAACACTGTAAAACCTATGCACCTGGAATTTGTGGAACCTTCTAAAAGATATGCCGATGTAATCATTCCAAGAGGAAGGGATAATAAAGTCGGGATAAAAATGGTTGCAAGCAGATTGAGATATCTGTTTAATACCCTTACAAAACAGAAATAAATTTAATGAAAGCAGGTAATAAATGAAAGTAGCAGTAATAGGTGGCGGAGCAGCAGGAATGATGTTCTCCACTCAATATAAAAAAGCAAACCCTAATGATGAGGTGTTTGTATTTGAAAAATCTCAATATGTGGCATGGGCAGGTTGTCCTACACCATACTATATAGCAGATGAACTGTCATTTAACGATGTTGTTCTAGGAACTCCTGAAGATTTTATAAAAAGAGAGTTAACGTTAAAATACTGCATAAAAGTTACAAATATTGACTTTAAAAAAATAAAACTTTTAACTGTGGAAGGTAACGAGATAAACGGAGCATTTGAATACGACAGGCTTATCATTGCGGTAGGTGCAAAAGTCTTTTGTTCCAAATATTAAAGGATATTCTGAAAAATCTTGAAATGTATTTACCCTTTCACATGCAGAACATGCAGTGAAAATAAAAGAATACATTAATGAAAAATAAGGATAAAATTAAAAAGCTGTCGTTGTAGGAGCAGGATTTATTGGACTTGAAACTGCCGAAGCATTTAACAGAAAAATATGGAAGTTACAATTGTTGAAAAAATCTGACAAAAATATTCCCTACTGTTTCTGAAAACTTAAAATCTGAAATTTATGAAAGCATTGAAAAACATGTAATTGCATTAAAACTTAATTCAGGAGTAAATGAAATTGTTTCAGAAAATAATATTGCAAAGATCTGTACAGCTTGATAACGGTGAAAGTATTGATTTTGATATTGCACTATTCAGTATTGGAATTACTCCTAATATAGATTTTATTTCTTCTGAATTAAAGACAGAAAACGGAAAAATAGTTGTTAATGACAAATTTGAAAACAAATCTTCCTGATGTTTATGCTGTGGAGATTGTATTTTTCAACAAATTCTATCATACAGACAGAAATCTTTATGCACCTTTTTGGGGATGTGGCAAACAAGCATGGAATGCTGCTTGCAAAAATATCTTTCAGGACAGAATATAAGCTGGAAGGGACTGCTCAGATCCTTTGCAACTTCTTTCTATGATATTAAACTGGCACAGACAGGCCTTTCACTTGAAGAAGCGCAGTCATTAGGATATAATGCTGAAAAGATTGAAATGAGGGCAATGTATAAAAACTCAGGATTTAAGGATTCTTTCCTATAAAAAAACTGAAATTATTTATGATAAGGATAAAAAAGTTCTTCTTGGAGGAGCAATGGTCGGTAAAGAAGCAGTTGCCCAGTTTATAGACCAGATAGCAATTGTCATTACTCTTGAAACACCAATTGAAAAAAATTCATTGAAATAGATTTTGCTTACTCTCCAACAAATGCAAGTGTTTGGAATCCTCTGCTTGTAACTTATAGAAAAGTAATCAAATAATAGCTGAAATAAACAATTTTTCAATAAAAATACGTACCTGTAAACTTTTTAATTTCATTATCCAGTTTTACTGTACGTATTTTTATTTTTCCTATTCTATTTCAAATTAAAGATTTAATACATAATCTGAATATTTTTGCACTTTCACTTATTTTTCATCTCCTGTTTCAGGAACAGCATCATAAAAAATAAAGCTTGGAAGTTCAATTCCGCCTATATATTTTATTGTTGCTTTAAAAGGAATCAGTACTTCCTCCATCGAAAAACCCACACTTCCATTTTTTGTATGACTTTCTTCAGGTGCACCTACAGTAACCGCCAATCCTATTCTTTTACCCTTCATCTTATAATCAGCTGTTTCATCATCACCGTAAGCCCATCCATATGAAAGAACGTCATCAAGCCATTTTTTCAATATTGGAGGACTGCTGTACCAGTACAACGGAAACTGTAAAATAACATTTTCAACATTTTCCAGAAGATTATGCTCCCTGTCAATATCGAAAATACAGTCAGGATATTCCTTATGAAGATCATGTATAATGATTTTATCATTGTGTTTTTGAAGCTCTTCTATCCATTTTTTATTCACTACCGACTTTTCCATATCCGGATGTGCCAACACAACCATAGTCCTTTTCATTTTCATCATCTCCTGCCACATTTTATTTTACTGTTCTTCTATAAATCAGGAAGTATGAAATACCTCCGAAAAAGAAGTGCAAAAATTGCATACTGCTGCCAGAATTCTTTACAGTATCCCCTTTTTAGTATCTACAAAAATCTTGTCCATGCACATGCAAAACTTGTTATAAATGTATTTCCCAATAACAGAACCTATATGTATAGGAACTCCTATGAATGAAAGCATAAAAGGAAACAGTGTCACTGCAAAAGTTGCTCCTACAAGAACAACAGCCATTGATTTCCAGTTGAAAAACGGTTTTTTTCTTCTTCTTTTTCTTCCTGTGCCTTTTTTTCTTTTCTTCCTTTTCCAGCAATTTCTTTTCCTTATTCTTATTCTGGTGATTTATTTTTCTTACCATACTATTCCTCCTCAAAATTTTCCAGTATTTCAAGTACTTCTGACTTTGTCTGTGCTTGCGACAGTTTTTCCAGAACTTCTTCCGAGTAAGAAAGCTCCGAAATCATTGCAAGGAGATCCAGATGTTCCTCTTTTGTCCTTTTGGTGCCGCTATCATAAATATATATTTTGAAGGCTGTCCGTCCATGCTTTCAAAGTTTACCCCTTCTTTTGAAATTCCCAATGCCAATGCAATTTTATGAACACTTGGAGATTTTGCATGAGGAACCGCTATCCCATCCCTGCATCCCCTGTTGCAGTAAGTTTTTTTCCCTTTCCTTCAGCCCTTCAATAAATTCGTCCAGCTCGTCAGCATCTATTACATTGTCAGCTACAAAAAGAGGTGCCATTTCTTCAAAAACTTCTTCCTTTTCCCTAGACTTCAAATCAATTATTCTGTCTTCAGACATATGTTCCAGTAATCTTTTCATCTTTCTTCTCCTATTTTTACTAATTTTTAAAATTTATTCCATCTCCGATTATATCTTTCATAACTTCATTTTCATTCTGTTCAGATAAATTGTAAAATGATAGTCCTTTTCCTTTTCTGAACCATGTCATCTGCCTTTTGGCGTATCTCCTACTTTTCCCTTTTTATTTCCTCAATTGTTTTCATCTAAAGAATTTTTCCCCGTCAAAAATATTTAAAAAAATTCCTTTATATCCTATTGAAGCTATTTTATAACGTAAATTTTTCATATTTTGTCATATATTTTTCTTGCTTTCAGCTTCCAGTCCCTGAGAAATCATAATGTCCACTCTTCTGTTTATCCTGTCATAAATTTCTTCCCTGTTTCTTGTGAGAATACCTTCATAAAACTGTAATTGTTATTCTTCACATTCTCAGTTTTCAGCTCACTGAATTTCCCGCCTGTAAGAATACACACTTCAATTGCCCTCACAAGCCTTTAATTTATTACAGATATCTATCTCTCTGTATGCCTTTTCATCAAGTTTTCTCAACATTTCCCTAAGTTCTTCCAACGATTTTCCTTCAAGTTCATTTCTTAGCTTTTCATCCTTTGAAGGAAGATTTGAAAACCCGTCAGTTATGGCCTTTATATAAAGACCTGTACCTCCAACGAGAAGAATATTTTCCTGATTTTTTTCCTTATCTTTAAGAATACTGTTTACCTGTATTTCAAAATCTCCCACAGAATAGTCTTCTCCAGGATCTGCAATATCAATCAGGTAATGCCTTATCCCCTGCATTTCCTCATTTGTAATTTTTGCAGTACCTATATCCATGTATCTATAAATTTGCGAAGAATCTGCTGAAATAATCTCACTATTAAGTAATTTTGCCAGCTTTATCGACATATCCGTTTTCCCGACACCGGTAGGCCCGCTTATTACAAGGCCTTTTAAATTAGATGACATATTCAAATTCATATCCTGCTATTATTATTAAGTCTCCCTCTTCCACTCCGGCATTTTCCAGTTCCACTTCCATTCCCAGATTTCTCATCATCTGCAGGAAGTTTATAATACCGTCATCTCCAGTAAAGACATATTTTTTAAGGACATCATCGACTATTCTTCCATCCACTTCAAATACATGATCTTCCAGTTTCTTTATAATCCAAGGTTCTTTTTACTGTTTTCCCTTAGCAGTTCTTCAACTGAATATTCTTCTTCCAGTTCTTCACGAGGAATTTCCTGGATAAGTTCCCATGCCTTTTTCAGGACAGGTTTTATACCTTCATTTGCAATTACTGAAATAGGATATACATATTCTATTCCCTGTTCCTTTATAAACTTTTCAAATTTATCATATTTTTCTTCATCATAAAGCATATCTATCTTGTTTGCAACCACTATCTGTATTTTATTTGACAGTTTTTCGCTGTAATTTCTGAGCTCCTTGTTAATCTTTCAGAAAATCTTCTTCAGGCTCCCTTCCGTCTATTCCAGATATATCAACAATGTGAATTATCAGTTTACATCTTTCTATATGCTTTAAAAATCTATCTCCCAGACCTACACCTTCATGTGCTCCTTCTATCAGTCCCGGAACATCTGCTATTACAAAAGCTTTCTTCATCTCCCATTCTGACTACACCCAGTTTAGGCTTAAGAGTTGTAAAGTGATAGCTTGCAACCTTTGAATTTGCCGCCGACACTTTATTAATAAAACTGGATTTCCCAACACTTGGGTAACCTACAAGAGCCACATCCGCAAGCAGTTTTCAGCTCCAGTTTTATTTTTCAGTTCTGCACCTTCCCTACCACTTTCGGCAATTCTCGGTGCTTTTCTTACAGAAGATTTAAAGTGTATATTTCCTCTTCCTCCATCTCCACCTTTTAAAAATACAACTCTTTCATTTGGATTATCCAAATCAAGTAAAAGTTTTTGTCTCAAAATCTCTTATCATGGTACCTACAGGAACTCTTATTATTAAATCTTCTCCTGATTTTCCCTTACAACGTGCAGCACTTCCCTTTTCTCCGTTTCCCGCCTGAAACTTCTTGCTGCTTTTAAAATCTACAAGTGTATTTATATTCGGATCTGCAATAAAACTACATCTCCTCCTTTTCCACCGTCTCCTCCGTCAGGTCCGCCAAACTGGACAAATTTTTTTCCCTTCTGAAGGTTGCGCTCCGTCACCGCCGTTTCCTGAAATGACAGTAATTACGCTTTCATCTATAAACATTTTTTTCTCCTTAAAATATATCATTTTCATATTATTTTATCACGTTTGACTGAATAATAAAAAGACATTTTTAAATACCTTCATTCTATTGCTTTTAGCACCTTTGCTTTCAACTTTTAATATCTTTATTTTTATTACTTTTCATTTTTCTAAATTCCCATGGAGTAATATACTCTTTTTTTGCAAAAAGACCAAGCTTATTTTTCTGGGCATTTTCCTGAAGCTGTTTAAGTTTTGTATTTTTTTCTTATCATATTTTTCATACCTACCATGCATTTCCTGTAGCAACCATTTTTCATTTATATTTTCATTATTATAATAAACTGTTCCCAGCAGCCTTCCATACCTGTCATTTTTATTTCCTTCAATTCTAACTGTTTTTCCACGTATAAAGCTTCATTAGGAATTCCTTGCTTGCATATCCGTAGTCCTGTTTCAGTTCAGGTAGCATCAATTCCATATAATCTGACTTTTATAAGATTTCCTGTTTCTTTATTATTTTCAATCTTTTTCACTGCAACTGTATCTCCGTCACTTACATAAAGAACTTTATACATATTGGCAGAAAATATGTTCATACCGGACATCATTATCATCAGAAAAATTATTTTTCAATATTGAAATATTTTAGTATTTTTGCTTGTTTTTCAATGTTTCACCTCTTTTTCTAGTTTTTTTATAGCTTTTCTATTACAAGAAAAATCCCTTTTGAAAGTTTTTCATAAATATTCCAATCACTATACCTATAATTAAAAATAAATCCTGTTCCTACATATACCTGATCATTTATAATCAAAGTTCCATCTGAATGTTTTTAAATAGTAACCTCCAAATGCACATATCATTGACGTAATAATTGGAAATATCACTCCAAACCAGCTTGTCTTTTTTGCCAGTATGCTGTACAGTACCTGACTCAGAATGATTGTCAGCAATCCTACCAGTGAAAAATACCATAAAATAATTTGTAAGCCCTCCTATGACAGAACCTGCAAGTGCTCCTAAAATCCCTAGAAAATATATTTTCCTTAGTATTCAGCATTTCTTCCCTACGCTCATCAAGTCTACGTTTTTCTTTATTAAAACAGTTTTTCGCATATATGTACCCTTTCATCAACTATTTTAGCTATTTCAATATTTTTCAGCATCTTCAAGTCCACAATATCACTATCCGCTCTTTATAATTTTTCTTTAAAAGAAAGTTATTATCTTTTCTATTATTTGCCTTCAGTTCCTTAAAAGTGATTAAATCCCTGATCTTTTTGAGAAACTTCAATTATAATATAATTCTTCTCATATTTCACATCCCATATTGAGCTATTTTTATCTTCCAGTTCCTTCAGAAATTTCTCAAATTCTTTTCTTATCAGCAATTCCGCTCACATTAAATGTTAGATAATATTTTTCACAACGTTGTCATCTGTTATATTGACATAATATCCATCTATTTTCCTTCAACTGTTTTTAACTTCCGGTCTTTTTCAAGTTATATTTTTCAGCTAATTTTTCAAGTGCCATATTTCTTCCTCCATTTTATATTTTTAAACTTCTTTCTTTTACAATATTTTTTTCAAATGTCACTCTTTTTGCATTTAAATCAGGTTCCCTATCCAAAGTAAATAACTCCACAAATTCAAAACCATTTTTTCAGAAAATCCCTTCATTGGCTCATTATTTTCATGAGTATCTATTTTTATGCTGTATATTCCCTTTTCCATGCATATTTTTCCAGTTCCTTTAAAATCCCTCCTGAAACTCCTTTATTTTTCCACTATCTAACACTGCAATTCTATGAATGACAGCATATTCCCCATTTGATAGCCATTGGCCTTCCTTCATATTTTTCATATACTTCTTCCTTCTCAAATGTAAGAACAGACGTTCTCAATATTTTGCCCATTTTTCTTCCATTACATAGCTTATCCCTTTATCTACATCTTCCATAATGCTATTTTCATTTGGATAGCCATTCTGCCACTGATCCAGCCCCATATTTTTCATTCTTTCCTTTGCAGACTCTATTATTTCCAATACTTCTGAAATATCTTTCTTTTTCTGTCTTTTCTAAATATCATCCTCAGCTCCTTCCATTATTTTTCAAGCTTTAGGATTATATTTCTACCACTTTTACAAAATTTTTCAAATATAAATCCAATTAAAATACAAAAACTATATTTCCTTCATTTGTTAGAATTCTACTCATTATAAAAATTCTAAACAATTCAAAAATATAGTTTTCATTAATTTTATAATTTTCTTTTAAAAATATTCTCTTTTAAATTTTTATTTATTAGCTTTTACAAGTTCATTTACTTTTTGTTCCATAAGGTCTGCTCAGCCTCAGGTGTAAGTTTTCCTTGTCCTAACTGATTTATAATATTGAATATTTCTGTACTCATTTTAGTATAATATCTTGGAACTCCGTTGAGGAAAGGAGATGCAACTATTTTTAGACTGTTCCACTATAGATCCTGGAGTTTTTATAATTCCTTCCTTAACCATTTTGTTCTATAACACTTGTTCTTGTAGGAGTATGTTTATAGCTTTCATTTAATTTCAGCTGAGTTTCAGGTCTTGAGAACCACTCTACAAATTTCTTAGCCGCTTCTTTATTTTCTGAGTAAGCAGAAACTCCCACCGCTTCAGTAAATGTAATAGTCTGTTTAGCCGGACCGTCTATTCCTGGAACAGGAATTGTTGTTATTTGTCCTACAACTTTAGAAGATTTTGGATCGTTTGAACTTGTTATGAATGAAGTTGGCCCTATTAAGAATGCCCCTTGAGCATTATTTATTCCTCTGAATGTATCAATTCCAGGTGTAGAAACACTTGCAGGATTAATGTATCCCTTATCAACAAATTGCTTAATAAGTTTCAATGCGTCAAGTGCGCTTTCCTTATTTAAAGTGTCATCATCATTGAAAATTTTCCCATTTCTTGTATATGCCAAAGTTAAGAATGAAGTTGTTGTTTTTTTCTTCAGCATTTAAAGGGAATAGCATAGGATATTCTATAGCTTTGCTTTCTTTAAGTTTATCAAAAACTGCTTCCATTTCAGTCCATGTTTTTGGAAATTCTGTAACTCCTGCTTTTGCTAACATTTCTTTGTTTATATATGCTAATCTTAGCCCATTTGCATAAGGTACTGCATATATTCCATTATTAACCTTAAAGTATGAAATAGACGGAATATCTTTTGTGTTGCTTCATCTACTTCAAGAGGTTCAAGCCATCCGGCATTTTGGAATTCTCCAACCCATGACCAGTCTACTTCAACTACGTCTGCCGCCGCTTTTTTACCTGCCGCGGCTATTGAAATTTTACTTTTTGTATCATCCCACGCAGTAGGTAATACCTTAACTGTAATTCCTGTTTCAGCTTTAAACTCCGCCAGCATTTCTTCTGTAGGTGCACCCCAGTCAGGAATCATCAATGTTATTTCCTTTCCTTCGTTGTTTCCTTTTTAACTTCTTCAGTTTTTCGACTGACATCCGACAAATAGGCAGGCAATTAAAAATTATTACTGCCACTAATCTTTGTTTTAACATCCGCTCTTTTCCTCCTTAAATTTTTTCATTTTTATATATATAAAAATATCCTTTTGTCATGGGAAATCTCATCCCCTTTTTCCATTCTTCCTTCAATTTTTCTTTTGCAGACTTTGTATCTTCTTCCCAATCTTCAATATTCTCACTTTTTATTTCCAAAAACTCTTTCTATAATTTGAGGATTTTTCTTCATTTAAGTTTGACGAGAAAAAGTATATTTTTCCTGAAACCTGATAATATTACTTTCTTCAGGAAGAATATTTTTCAAATTTGGGCTTAAAAAGCCACGAATAACAGACAAAAAAACCACTGTTGAAAATTTATACCCTCTTGATTTATAGAAATTAATAGCCATATCATATGATTTTTCACACTCTTCAGGAGTAAGTTTTTCCCCTTCCCATATGTGAACATTTACAAAAAGAAAATCCTTTGTTTCTTCAAATACGTTACTTAAGTCATCTATATTTTTCCAATACTTCAAACTGTAATCTTCCAAGTTTTATCACCTTCATTTCAAGAATACTGTCTACCCATTTAAAATGTTCTTTGTAGAGACCTTTTACGTTATTTTCCTTTTTCATATTTTTCCGACCATATGTAAAGATCTTTTATATTATCTGCAAAAAGTTCATCTGATAACTTTGTATTTTTATATAAATCTTTTGTATACGTTTTTACTCTTATTCAATAAAAATCTATATCCTGCTTCTTCATCACTACCTTCACAAATTATTTCACATTCTCCGCAGGGATTATAGAACTGGAAAGAGATAATCTCAATGCTACAGATTTTACAGGAGTTTAGCTGAAAATATTCATTTACTTCTATACTTTTCATTTTTCCATTTTATCCAGTATTTCTTTCTGTATACTAGAGGATATCTCGGACTTCGGATAACCTTCAGAAGTTACACTGTAACCATATTTTGAGTATATTTCATTTTCTATACCTTCTTTTATCTCATCCAGTGTGACAACTCCTATTTTATCCATTATCATAGCCTATACCTTCTCCGTTGTCTACATATTTCTGAATTACTCCCTCCAGTTTGTTTCCTATTGTATATAGTATGTCAGCATACATTTCTCCATTTTCTTCAAATACTTTATACTCATACTCCATTTCTATATACTCCTCAAACTTTTCAAGCTCTTCTTTAATTTTTCTCACAACAATAGGAGGTGGACTTTATAAATCCCAAAAATTTTATAACTGTGGAACTATTTTCCTTCACATTTCTATTACTTCACTTCTTTTTATCATAATTACCTCTATTCTTATTTTCACACATTCAGAATCATTTTCTTTTTAAAAGTTCTGGTTGTATTTATTGCAGCCCTTAAATTTTCATCAGGCGTGTCATTTTAGGCAGTTGCACCCAAAAGCACACAAATAATTATTATATGGCAGCATTTTTGTACAAAGTTCCTTCGTATATTTTTCAATTTCTTCAACCGTACCTTTACCAATTAAATCAATAGGATCCAAATTTCCTATAAGAACTTTATCTGACGGAATTCTTTTTGCAACTATTTCATAATCCATTATCTGATCAAGACTTACTGCATCCAAATGACAGCTTAACATTAAATCCAGAAATAAGGAAGTATCTCCACATATATGCATTCCTTTCCAGCAGTCTATTGAATCAAATATCTTATTTACCCTTGGCACCACATAACGCTTAAAATTTTTAGGACTAAGAGTCACTGTTCCTGGTTCCGCTATTGAAATATACATTGCTCCGGCTTTACGCACAGCTTTAACATACTCCAGCACAGTTTCTGTCGCAAAATCAAGAATTTTTTCCACAAATTTAGGATTTCTTATTACTTCCCCTAGAAGATGAGTTGCCCTGCCATTTGAACCGCTAACGTAAAAGGTCCCTGTATAGAAACATAAAGGGGTTTGTCGATGGATTTTGCAATCAATTCCAGACTTTTTAAATTTACAGGCATTCTCCCATCCTTATAGGGATCTGGTACTTTTGCTTTTTCAACATCTTCAATTGTCCTGAACGGATGGCTCATTACACTAGGAAAATCATAATCAGGTTTTAAAAGTTCAAGGCCTAATGTCTCACAAAAATTGCACCGTCACAAAATGAATATATAAAATCTGAGTCAAACTCTTCATTCATACGTTTTGCCAGCTTCAGCTGCATTTCAGGATTTGTATACACATCATAACTTTTTACTCCAAAAATTTTTAATCCATTTGTTGCCATATCAGGCAGAAAAGAAAAATCTATTTTCGCTATTTATATACTCTAATAACGTCATTTTTCTAAAGTCCATTTAATCCCCTCCCAAGAGCTTTTTCATAGCAAAACTGCTTCAACTGCATTTGCCGAACATCCATCTGCTCTCTATTTCTTTCGCATATTTTTGCACTGACACTTCCTCCGCCAATGATTACTTTAGGTCTATGTTCAAAATTTTTACTGTTGACAAGATCCACTACATCCTTCATTTTTCCCCTGGTAGTAGTCATCATTGTAGAAAGACAGATTATATCAGGGATTTCATCTTCTGCTTTTTAATTATATCTCCTGCTTTTTACATTGATTCCCATATCAGTAACTTTAAATCCGGCAGCTTCAAACATTATTTTTTTACTATATTTTTTTCCTATTTCATGTAAATCCCTTCAACAACTCCTATAATAACTTTTGGTCCTTTTTGCATCCTGTTTTTGCAGGAAACTTGTTTCTCAGATAATTTACTCCAACATTTAATGTATCTGCACACACTATTACTTCTGATACAAAATATTCTTTATTTTCAAATAATTTTGTAACATCAAGCATACCTTTACTTAAACCGTCATTATAGATTTCTTCCGGAAGGACTTTTGCCTCTAAAGCCTTGTCTATTAATGGTATGATATTGTCTTCATCCATATCCACTATCGCTTTTAGCAATTTCTTCTAAATATATGTTCATAAAATTATTTTTCTCCTTGATTACGTATTATTCCTTTACTGAACCAGCTGTCAGCCCTGAAACTAAATTTTTTTCTGAATATTATACTTGCCAATAGCGGAGGTATTATTACAATAATTCCTGACATTGCTATAACACTGTAATTAATTGCATCCCTTTGTCATAAATTCTGACATAATAAGAGTTAATACTTTATTATTAGTGAGGATAACAGCAGCATAGAATAATGTACTGTTTCCATGACATTAAAAATATTACAAGTGAAGAAGTGAGAACTATCGGCTTTTGCCAATGGCAATCCTATCTGAAAGAACAGCTGCCTCTCATTAGCTCCTCTATCGCCGCCGCTTCCCATAAATCTTCAGGAAGTTCCCTGAAATAATTCATAATTATCCATATATTCAGCGGAATAAATGCTGATATAAATATTACTGATGTCCATAACATACTGTCAAGCATTGAATGTTCCATAAAAAGGGAATAAATTGGAATAATAGTAGTAAATACAGGTATTACTATTGTCATCAGAATAAAACTGATAATTAAATTTTTAAATTTAATCTTATAACGATGCAAGGGCATATCCTGTAACAACAGACAGCGGCATCCTATAAGCACTGTAATTACCGCCAGATACATACTATTAGAAAGTCCATTTATAAGTACATCACTTTCCTTACTTCCCTAAGTCAGAAAAATTTTTATAATTCATAAAAGTAACTACCTCAGGAAAAAAATCTTTAAATTATTTTTCAGCAGATCCCTTCCGGAGTTATACTTATAAGAAAAACACCAGAAAATAGCTCTACACTAAAAATAATTATAAAAAAATACGGTAATATAATAAATCAGTTTATGCTTTCCTGTTTCCTTCATAATTAATCCTTTCCTACTTTTCATAAGCCATATTTCTTACATAAAAATATCCAAATATCCCTGATAAAATCATTACAACATAGGATATTGCACTTCCATATCCAAAAATCCAGAAAAATTAAATGTTGTTGAATAATTATAGACAAGTAAAGTCTGGATTTCAAACTGATAACCTGATATTGCTATAACCTCATCAAAAAATGCTAAGTGCAGTTGTTGTTAAATTTATAAGAACAACCCCTATTGACGGTAATAACATAGGTAATGTCACATAATAAAATTCTGAAATTTATTTCCTCCAAAAACCTTCACTGTATCATAGTAGCTTTCAGGTATATTCTGAAGATTCGCTAATATTACAAGCGAAGAAAAAGAATAATCCTCCACGAAACAACTATGGAAATAACAAGTAAAAATAAATACCTGTTATCTGTCCACGAAATTGATTTTTTATTAAATGCAGATTCATTAAAATCTTGTTCATAAATCCATACCCAGGAAAAAATATAAATTTCACATAATCCCGTTTACGATAGGCGGCATAGCCCATGGAATTATTACCAGAGCTGTCAGCACAGGATTAATTTTAGACTTTACATTTAAAAACAAGACCTGTAATTATACTAAATACCAGTCCTATAATCATAACCATTACTAAAATCAGTACACTGTTATATAAAGCATTGTAAAAATGAGGATCTTTGAATATTTTTACATAATTCTCAAACCATATAAATTTTTCATTTTGAGGTTCTGTTAAATTGTAGTACTTCAAGCTATAACGAAAAGTTAAAACTACCGGTAAAATTACTGAAATTAACAGTAATAGTAAACATGGCAATAATAACAGTGTTCCTTTTGTATCTCTCCTCATAAAGTACTATCCTCCTATATTTTGATAAGCTATTAATGAGCCTGTTGTGTAAACAGACCCATTAACAACTGTTTTTTTATTATATTTAACTATTAGCTTTTTGCCAATTCATTTACTTTTTGTTCCATCTGATCAGCAGCCTGTTCAGGAGTAAGTTTTCCTTGTGCCATCTGGTTAATGATGTTAAATATTTCTGTACTCATTTTTAGTATAATATTTTGGTACACCATTAGGGAAAGGACTTCCTACTATTTTAGCCTGCTCTATAAGTGAACCTGGTCCTCCTGGAATCGTTCCTTCATCAGTCATTTTCTGAATTACACTTGTTCTAGTAGGAGTAAGGTTTATGCCTTGCTTAACTTAAATTGAACTTCAGGTCTTGAAACCCATTCAATAAATTTCTTAGCAGCTTCCTTATTTTCTGAATAAGCTGAAATTCCCATTGCTTCAGTAAATGCAACTGTTTTAGTTGCAGTCCTTCTACTCTGGAATAGGTAAAGTTGAAATTTGACCTACAACTTTTGATTCTTTAGGATCATTTGCACTTGTAATATAGAAAGTCGGTCCAATAAGGAATGCTCCATTTCCGTTTATTATCCTTTATATACAGTTCCACCATCTGCAGAAATAGTTTCAGGGTTTATATCCCTTATCCAGATATATATCATCTGTAACGCTTCCAGTGCATTTGCTTTTATTTAAAAGTATTATCTTTATTAAATACTTCTCCACTTCTTGTATAAACTAAAGTTATAAATGAAGTAGTCGCATTTTCTTCAGCACCCTAGAGGGTATAACATAGGATTTTTAATAACATCTTTAGCCTGCAGCTGATCCATTACATTTTCAAGTTCGCTCCATTTTTGAAGGAAGAGTTTTCAACTCCGGCTTTTTAAGCATTTCTTTGTTTATATATGCAACTCTTAAATCATTAAAATGTGGCATTGCATAATATTTACCATCAACTTTAAAAATAATCAAGAGATAAGATGTCCTTTTGTGTATCTTCATTTATTTCAAGAGGTTCCAGCCAACCTGCACTTTGAAATTCTCCAATCCATGACCAGTCAACTTCTATAATATCAGCAGCAGCTTTTTCCCTGCCGCGGCAATTGAAACTTTACTTTTTATATCATCCCATGATGTAGGTAAAGTTTTACAGTTATTCCTGTTTCTTCCTTAAATTCCTTTAACATATCTTCAGGTGGAAGACCGTAATCAGGAAGCATTACCGTAATTTCTACTTCTTTTTCTGTTTTTCAGTTTCTTTTGTTTCTTCTTTTTAGGGTTGACATCCTATTATAAAAGTCAATAATAGTAATGAAGCCATAAAAATCTTAAAGTTTTTCATTGTTTTATATCCTTTCAGTTACAACTTAAGTTATATAATTTTATTGCTTACAAAATTTTACTTTATTAGCTTTTTGCCAGTTCATTTTACTTTTTGTTCCATAAGATCTGCAGCGGCTTCAGGAGTAAGTTTTCCTTGTCCCATCTGGTTAATGATGTTAAATATTTCTGTACTCATTTTTGTGTAGTATTTAGGTACTCCATTAGGAAAGGGGAAACAACTATTTTAGATTGTTCTATTATTGAACCTGGATCTTTAATAGTTCCATTTTTAACCATTTCTTCAATTACACTTGTTCTTGTAGGCATGTTATTTATAGCTTTGTTAAGTTTCAACTGAGTTTCAGGTCTTGAGAACCATTCAATGAATTTTTAGCAGCTTCTTTATTTTTAGAGTAGCTGAAATTCCCACTGCTTCAGTAAATGTAATTGTTTCTTTTGCAGGACCGTCTTTTGCCATTGCAGGAATAGTTGTTATTTTTCCTACAACTTTAGAAACTTTTGGATCGTTTGTACTTGTAATGTGAGAAGTTGGCCCTATTAAAAAAGCTCCCTGGGCGTTATTTATACCTCTGAAAACATCAATTCCAGGTGTAGAAGTACTTTGCAGGATTTTGTATCCCTTATCCAAATATTTTCTCAATAACTGTAATATATCTAAAGCGCTTTCCTTATTTAAAGTATCATCATCATTGAAGATTTTTCCATTTCTAGTATATGCGATAGTAAGGAATGATGTAGTTGCTATTTCTTCCGCATTAAGAGGGAATAACATTGGGTATTCAATTACTTTATTCTGTTTAAGTTTTTTTCAAATGCTGCTTCCATTTCATCCCATTTTTAGGATATTCTCCTTCTTTTTATTCCAGCTTTTTCAAACATTTCTTTATTTAAATATGAAAGTCTTATTCCATTGGCATAAGGTACTGCATAAATATTGTCTTTTTACTTTAAAAAGTAAGATAATGAAGGATATCCTTCTTTGTAGCTTCGTCTATTTCAAGAGGATCAAGCCATCCTGCACTGTAAAATTCTCCAACCCATGACCAGTCAACTTCCACTACGTCTGCCGCAGCTTTTTTTCCTGCCGCCGCAATAGAAATTTTACTTTTTATATCATCCCATGCTGTAGGTAGTACTGTAACAGAAATTCCTGTTTCATCTTTAAATTCTTTTAACATTTCTTCAGTAGGTGCACCCCAGTCGGGTATCATTACTGTTATTTCCTTTCCCCCTTTTTCTTCTTTTACCTCTTTAACTTCTTCTTTTTTACTCTGACATGCCGTCAATAAAAAAACTAATCCCAAGCTTAAAAGCATAAGAGCTATTTTTGAAACTTTGGAACCACTGTGAAAATTAAACATTACTGCACTCTCCTTATAAGTTTTTATTCAGAATAAACCTCATATGGAAATACAAATAGTTATTTAAAAATAGGTTTAACGTTATATTTTTATTTAAAAATTTATCTTTATATGATAAATGAATTTTTAGATAAGAAAGTGTATGTTTCCCTTTTAATAATTTGAATTTAAAATGTCAGCTCCGCAAAAAGAGTCAATTTAAAAATCTTATCAAAAATTCTGCATAAAGAACAACCTGCTCTTTTTAGAACTTGAGAATCAAGTACAAGCAAAAAGTATTGATATTTTTAAATAGAATATTTTTATTTTTTGATGCTACCCACTATTTTAGTATAAATATTCATATTTTCCCTTCTTTCATTGCTATTCTGTATAATAATTATACCATAAAAAAACTTATAATTCAAGCTTCTATAATATAAATAAAACAAATGCTGTATTCAAAAACAAATATCAAAAATAGAAAACTACTAAAACATAAAGGATTTTCTTTGTTTTTCAAATTATTCTCTATTCATAATATCAATTGACATTTATCAGCTTATATTATAATATGGGGTAAATACTTATTTTAAATCTATTTTTAGGGAGGCAAGCATGAAGTTTTACAGCAGTGTACATAATTTTTACAGAAATTGTGAAATGGAAAAATTTGAAAAATTTAATAACAATCATTTTTCAAATTTAGAAGTAATAAAAATGAAGAATTTGGTTTTTGTCACAGTGGACTTTCCTCAGGAATCATGTCTTAACATAAGTAACTCTCTGGACTTACCGTGGTGGGGATTAAAGCAGAGAGATACCGTCTTGAGTAACTTCTGACCTTGAAACTGTTTATCCAAGTCTTGTAGATTATTCAAAAGATGATTATGGAAATGAAATTGCTGATATAATTCTTTTCCCAGAAAAGTAAAAGTTTATCCGAAGGAGAAATCCTGTTTTTATTCAAGGAATTATTCCTCAGGATTTCTCAGGAGAAAAAGTTTTCAATAAATGTGAAATTATTTGAAAAATAATGGTTACGAAAAGGAAAAAACTTATAGAAGAAAAAACTTTAAATGTAGACGTAATTGATTATGTACTGCCTGAAAACAGTTTTTCCTTGATTTGTGGCAGCATCCTTGTTCATGGGCAAGAACATATGATTTAGAATATTTTTCAGATGAACATTTTTATGTAATAGAAAAACTATCTGAAAGAAATGAAAAACTTGGTCAAAAGGTTATAAACCTTGTAGTTTCAGATTTTCCATGGGCTGGGCAGAAATGTTTTCGATGTAAAAGGAAAAATGCTTCCCGTTTATATGAATATAATATTATAAAGGTTTCAAGAAAAAAATGGTAACCTTATTCTTGATTTTTTTCTCATCTTGACAGATATGTTGAACTTTGCTACAAACTAGGGAATTGACGAGGAAATTAATCTATTTGACCTTATAGAAACTGGCATGGATATGATTTTGGATCACCTCTTGAAGATTATCCTGATCCAATAAGAATAAGCGTTTATGATGAAGATATAAAAATTAACGATTATATCAGAAATAAATCCGAACTGGCAGAGTACATCAGGCTTTTATTCCAGCATTTAAAAGATAAAGAATATCTTTCTATAACAAAAATAATAGGAGATGAACCAAGTTCAGTAGAAGTATTTAAAAAAATTCTCAGATTTCTTAAATTCCTGTACAACTGAAAAATTACAATATAAATACGCTATTCATTCCCTGGATTTTTTTGAAGAATACAGCGATGACTCTGGAAAGTTTTTCAATAAATACACTACTTTTTAGGAGATTATTATCAGAAGGAAAATCCTTCATATAAAAATTGAAAGAAAATTCTAATAAATTAACATGGTATTCATGCTGTTTCCCAAAAACATTCAATGTATTTATAGAAAGTCCTCTTATAGAATCAAGACTTACAGGGCTATATACATATTTATTTAAAATGAAGGGAATGTTACGTTGGGCATATGGTATCTATGTGGAAGATGTTTTTCTCTGAAGTATCGTATAAAAAGGAAAAAAATGGACTGCTGGATGATATGCTGTTTGTATATCCTGGAAAAATATGAAAACCTCTCCACAGTTTAAGAGAAAAAAATATGCTTTATGGAATACAGGATTTCAATATTTTCAGACATTTGGAAACTAAATTTGAAAAATTTAAATGATGAGTTAAGAAATAAATTCGAGATAAAAAATTTAATTAAAAAGAATAGATGGAGATATTGACCTTGGAAACTATCCTGATATGGATAAATATAGAAAAGTCAGAAATGAAATTATAAAAAGAATATATAAAGAAAAGTAGTTCTATATTTATTCTACAATAAAATATAGCAAATTCAATTTCCATATTTTTGTATAGTATTATTATATACATATACTTTACATTTTATGTAATATGGCAATGTGGTCTCACATTATAGGATAAGTAAAAATTTAAAACTGCACTTTCAATCTTATTAAAATTTTTAAGTGCAGTTTATTTATTTTATGAGACAGTTATCCGTATAATTATTTTATCTATAATCTTTTTCATTTCATTTGCAACAAATTCAACTAATGGACCAATAATTACCTGTACATCTGTTTTTTGAAGGTTTTATTACTCCTGCTGCAACCTTTTTATCTTTTTATCATCAATTAAACTTGAATCTTTTTACTTCCAGTCTTAATCTTGTAGCACAGTTATCTATAGAAACTACGTTGTCTTTTTCCACCTAATGCTTCGTATATAACCGCAGCCACTTCTGCATGATTTGTATTTGAAGCTTCTATTTTTAATTCTTCTTCATTGTCATCATCTTCTCTTCCAGGTGTTTTTTTAATTTAAACATTTTTTTATTAACACTTTAAATAGCAGATAATAAACTACTGCAAATCCAAAGTCCTGAAACTAACAGCATAAATGGATTATTGCCATTGGCATTCCTGAAGTAATTGTAAAATCAATAAGTCCTGCACTGAATCCAAATCCTGCTGTCCAGTGGAATGTAGATGCTATAAACAAGCTTACTCCTGTTAAGAATGCATGAACTCCATATAATAAAGGTGCCACAAACATAAATGCAAATTCAAGAGGTTCTGTTACTCCTGTTACAAATGAAGTTACAGCTCCAGCCAACATTAATGATGCAATTTGTTCTTTTTTCTCAGGTTTAGCTTCCTGATACATTGCAAATGCAGCTGCCGGTAATCCAAACATCATAATTGGGAAGAAGCCTGCCTGATACATTCCTGTTACTCCTTTTACTCCTGTTCCTGCAAGGAAGTTTTTAATATCATTTATTCCTGCTATATCAAACCAGAAAACTGCATTTAATGCATGATGTAATCCCAGAGGAATTAACAGTCTGTTAAAGAATCCAAATATTCCTGCTCCTAAAGGTCCTAATTTTAAGAAAGATTCTCCAAATGCAATTAATGCTCCAAATACTATAGGCCATACAAAGAAGAATACAGGTGACAGTATAAGCATTGTAGCTGCTGTCAATATTAGGTACCAGTCTCTTACCACTGAAGAAGGCAAAAGCCATCGGCAACTGTGTTTTATGGAATCTATTAAATATTTCAGATGCAATTATTCCTGATACTATTCCGATAAATGCGTTGTTTATTTTCGCAAAAGCTAACGGAACAGTTGTTACATCCACCTTTGTCAATAGTGCAACTGATTCTTTTGATAATAATGTAGTTATTACTAAGAAACCTACTAATCCTGCTAATGCCGCAGAACCATCCTTCTCTTTAGACATTCCAACTGCTATTCCTACTGCAAAACAATATAGGTATATTCTCCAGTATGGAGCTCCTGATTTTATTAGGAAATGCTGCTGCAGGACTGTTTTGCTCCCCATCCAACCGGATCAAGTCTATAACCAATTCCTAAAAAGTAATGCTGCTGCTGGCATTACTGCAACCGGTAACATAAGTGATTTACCAATTTTTGTAAATACTTCATTAACATTTTTAACCAACTCTCTTTCTACTTTTTCGTTCATATCCTTTTTATATGGAATATAAACTTTATTTTTCAATAGTATTATATATTGATTTTTAACCAAGTCAACTTTCATAAACATCTTTTTCGATAGACTTTTTAACTAATTATAAAAAAGTGTGGCCAAATGTTTCATTTTACAAATATAGAATTGAAAAACTTTTTCAACTTTTTTTAAAAAAATTAAAAAGTTCTAACCGTAATCTATATTTAAAATTTATTTTTTTAACCACACTTTTCTATTTTTATTTTTATTATTTTACATTTTCCAGTCTATTTCTTTTTTCCTAATTTCTTTAATATATCATTTGCTTTTTAAAATGTACCACACCCAAAAACCTCTGCTTGCAGAAAGCGGACTTGGATGTGCTGATTCCAGAATATAATGTTTTTCTGTATTTATAAGTCTTTTTTCTTACTTCTCGCATTATTTTCCCCAAAGTATAAATATCAACGGTTCTTCCCTTTCATTAAGGTATTCTATGACATTATCTGTAAATATTTTCCCAGCCAATTTTTGAATGTGAATTTGCATTTTCTGCAACAACTGTCAATGCTGTATTTAAAAGAAGTACCCCCTGTTTTGTCCATGGGACAAGGTATCCATTTTTACTCATGCTGTAACCATATTCACTGCTTATCTCCTTATAAATATTTTTTGCAATGAAGGTGGAAGTTTTACCCTTCCTTTACAGAAAAAGCAAGTCCATGTGCCTGATTTGGTCCATGATAGGGATCCTGTCCCAGCAGAACTATTTTACAGTCCTTATAGCTTTGTCAGTTTAAATGCTGAAAAATATTTCTTCCGGCTTAGGATATATAGTTTTTGTCTTTATATTCCTTTACCAGAAATTTTTCTCATATTCTGATAATATTCCTTTTCAAATTCTCCTTTTAAAATCTCATCCCAGTCATTCCCTATATTTACCATAACTTCTGTCCTCTTTTCCTAAGTCTATTTCACTATTTTCTTCAGCTCCACTGTCCACTGGTATCCTGATTCCACCTGATGTGCCCTTGAAAATGAACCTGATTTATTGCCACACCGATTTTATCAGGTGAATTTACATAGCAAAGTTCTTCCAATATGAACTTCAGCAAATGATTTTACAAACTTTACCGTACTGTTGTAAACATTTCTCATGTTGTGTTTTTATTACAAGTTCCAAAAGTATCTCCATAATTTATTCCAACTTTTTTCAAAATAACTTCTGTCTATATTTGTCCATAAATTCCCAAATCTTATATCAAGTATATCTATCGTTCCTGAAATTACTCTCATCATCAGAAATTTTAACTTCTGTTGTTTGCAGAAGTTCCATTTTTCAACTTCAAGTTTTTCTCCAACTTCTTCATATGAAATTACACCGCTTGCAAGTCTTGCTCCAGTAAATGCATACATATCCCTTCCATGAAAAGTGTAGGACTCTCCTGAATATGGCAATCTATTTCCTAGTTTCATCAATTTCCCTTATTTCTTCTATCCCTATATTTGAATGTATATGTGTCAATGTTCCATTATCAGGTGTTACCACATATTTTCCGTCCTTTGTTTTTGCAACAATACTTTTTCCTGTCACTTCCCACTCCCTGGATCCACAACAGATACGAAAACAGTTCCTTCAGGCCAATACTGTAAAGTCTGTACCAGTCTATAAGATACATCCCATATATTATATGTTTCTATTTCATGTGTAAGATTATATATTTTCAAATCCGGATTCACTCCGAGTGAAACTCCATACATTGCCGCCACAGCTCCATCTTGTAACTCAAAAATCTGTCTGTAGAACAAGCATTCCACTTACTTTATTATTTCCCATTTTGATTTCCTCCTAATTTTTATAATAAAAACTGTTATTTCACAAATATGTTTGTAAAAATCTTCCGTTATTCACCTTTATAAGTATGAGTGCAACAACAACAAATACCGCTGTTATAAAAATTGCCACTATGTCAGATGTTTTCATTTTTCGTGCCTGATACCATGTACGCTTATTCTTTTCCCAAATCCTCTTAAAAACCATAGCATTACTTATAACATCTATTTTTATCGAGACTTGAAAATATTAGCGGTAGCAACGTGTAGGATATTTTTTTATTCTTGTTGTCAGTTTTACATTTTTGAAATATCTATTCCCTTAGCCTGCTGTGCCTTACTAATTGTAATAAAATCTTCCTGAACTGTCGGTATATATCTCAGTGCAATTGATACTGCATAAGAAAAATTTATATGGTACTCCCTATCCTGTTCAGAGATGATGCAAAACTCGCTTGGATGAGTTGTTATTACAAATAGCAGACCAACAGGAATAACAGAAAAATATTTATAAATATATTAAATTCATAAAACAGCTGCTCCTGAGTTACTATATAATTTCCAAAAATTTTAAAAATGTCATGCTGTGTTCCATATATTTTTGTCCTTCCAGAGGAGAAAATAAAAATATCATTAGCAGATTAAGTATCAGAAAAATAGAAATCAGATAAAATACAATTTTTATTTCCTTAAATCTTATTTTTGAAACTTTTAAACAATATAAAACCTAAAAACTGTTAAAAATATTAACAATCTTGTATCATAAGTAGCATAATTGTTGTTGTCCATAACAGGAAACATATCAGTTTTGCTGCTCCATTCAGTCTATGTATTATGAATCTTTTTCTATATATTCCAGTAAAACGTACTTGCCATCTAATCACCTCGCCTTTCTGATGATGTTTTTCAAAGTTAACAAAAGTTCTTATAAGTTCTTCTGAATTTATTCCGGCTTTTTCAGCCATATAATGAAGTGAAGTTTCATAGGTTGGCTTCTTTGAGAATTTTTCTGTCAGCCAGAATTTCTGCAGGATTTCCTTCCCTTTATGACCTGACCATCATTGAAAAACATAAGCTTTATCAGTATATTCCAACATCAGATGCATATCATGCGTTATAAAAAGTATTGTAATTCCATATTCATTCAGCTGTTTTAAAAATTCCATTATTTCCCTGTAATGAAATAAATCCTGCCCTGCAGTTGGTTCATCCACTATTATTATTTCAGGCTGGAGTATAAGTACAGAAGCTATTGTCACCCTTTTTCTGTCCATAGCTTAATGCCTTTATAGAACAGTTTCTGAAAGACTTAAGTTTACATATTTCCAAAAATTTCATGCTACTCTTTTTCTATTTCATCTGATGAAATTCCTCTGTTTGAAGCCCAGTGCCACCTCATCAAAAACTGTCACTTTAGAAATCATGGCATTTGGATTTTTGCAGCATCAAAACCTATTTTTCTGCCCTTTTTCGTTATACTTTCTCTACTTATATCACTATTCTTATAATAGATTTTTCCTTCATTCTGTTTCTCAAATCCTGTAATAACCTTTTGAAAGTGTTGATTTTCCTGCTCCATTAGACCCTACAATACTTATCATTTTCTCCTTTTTATATCTATGCTTATATTTTTCAATATTTTCTTTTTCATTATATGAAAAAGGAAATATTTTCAAGCTTAAGTATTGTTTTCTAAATCTTTTTCTGCTCTTCCACCTGATTGTGTTCTATCCATTTCAGTATATTTTCCTTCACTTCAGGAAAGCTAATTTTCAATATTAGAAATATCCTTATATTTCCAAAGGTCAACATTGCTGTATTTTCAGTGCTGAAATATACAATGGCTCCCTTTATATTCATTTCTGTAAGTATATTTCCTTCAGGATATTGTCAGGTGTATCATCTGCTACTATCCTTCCTTTATCCACAACAATAATTCTGTCAACTTTTCTGTGCAGTACATCTTCCAGCCTATGCTCTATAATTACTGTTGTAATTCCTCCTTTTCCATGAAGTTCATCTATCAGTTCAATGGCATATTTCCCACTTAATGGATCAAGATTTGCCAAAGGTTCGTCATAAAGGAAAATTTTCGTATCATCAACCATTATTCCGGCAAGGGAGACCTTCTGCTTCTGTCCACCTGACAAGTCATGCGGCTTTAAATCCAGCAACTTTTCAATTTTTACAAATTCCGCTATTTCCCTAACTTTATTCTTCATAATCTCCGTTTCAACTTCATCATTTTCAAGCACAAAAGCTATGTCTTCCGCAACACTCAGTCCTACAAACTGTGAATCTGAGATCCTGAAGAACTGTTCCTACATATTTGGAATGTTCAAATATTTCATTCAGCTGTTTACCGTAAATTTCAAGTTTCCCTGTTATATTTCCCCTGTAAAAATATGGTGCCAGTCCGTTTATACAGTGTCCCATTGTACTTTTTCCTGAGCCTGAAGGCCCTATTATTACAACTTTTTCTCCCTCGTATATTTTTAGATTTATGTCATATAAAGTAGGTTCTGACTGACTTTCATACTGGAATGTGAAATTTTCAAAGTTTATGGCAACTTTTCTGTCATCTTCGTTTCCTCTAATCTCTTCCAAGAATTTTTCCTCCCTGTTATTTAAAAATACCCGCCTAATCTCTATCAGTATTACAACCGACTCAGAAAAATGCGGGTCATTTAAAAGCTATTCCTGTCTCAGACTTCCCTTTACTTACAATTGTTTTTGAGAAAGCAAATATTAGAATGGTTCCTAAAATCGCAACAACAGAAGCATTACTCAATGCCGCAGCAAATCCCTGTACAAATACTTTCCCCTGTGGTTCCTTATATATTACAATATCCAGAGCAGGTGCTATAGCTACCCAAGTTAATATACTTATAATTATATCTCCTACAATAAATTTTACAGCTTTTGCCTTTGTCAAAATTTTTCAACCTTAATTATTTTTCCTAAAAAGTCACTACATAATCCGAAAAATGCAGTAGCTAAACCCAGCTGAACCATACATTTCCATAAAACAGCATATCGTTAAGTGTATGCCCTATAAACCTATCCCAGTCCAACTACTGGACCATAAACAAATGCCATTAATGCTAGAAAAGGCATAAGTTACCTGTAATGTAGTATTTGGAATTGGGTTGGAATTGCTGCAAATCTTTGACAATACAATATAAACTGCTGCTCCTATACCCATAGCTACTACTAATTGAATTTGCTTCCATTTATATCACCTCTTATAAATTTTTATTACTTTTTTTATTATATACTAATATTGATTTTTCTCAATCTTTAAAAGATTATATTTATCTTTTCCATTTTAAGATGTTCTGTTTTAACTCCTGCATTTTCAAAAATTCTTCTTGAAGCCTTTGTTGAATCCAGAGATTTATGCTTGTCAGAAAAATATATTACCTTTTTATTCCTGACTGTACACCATTGCTTTTTGCACATTCATTGCATGGAAAATGAGTTACATAATAGTACAATTTCTTCAATGATTTTATACTGTTAAGAATGGCATTCAGCTCAGCGTGTACAACATATGGATATTTTTGTTTTCAGAAATTCACCTTCTTTATCCCATGGCATATTGTCGTCAGAACTTCCCATTGGAAAAACCATTATATCCGATTCCTATGATTTTCTTTATCCTCATCTATGATACATGCCCTACTTGTGTAGAGGGATCTTCTTCTCATTCCAGATAAAAATGCTATACCCCATAAAAATATTCATCCCATGATAAATAATCTGCTCTTTTTGACATTTATTATACTCGCTTTCATATTCTATTTAACCGTACTTTTCACCTTCATATCAGCAAACATTGTTTCAATAACATCTGAGTTACTTAACTCTATTCCACGTTTTACAATTTTTCCATTTTTTCTCGTTATTGTATAACCTTGTTTCAGTATATCATCCACTGAATATTTTGAAAGTTTTGCCGCTTTCAGCTGAAGTTCTTTCCCAAGTTCCTTCAATTTTTCCTTTATTTCAGTATTCAGCTCTTTTTCAGTGTTTTCCAGATGTTGTCTTTTTCTCGTTTTATAATCAATCTCAAATCAACTTTATCAAATCTTTTTTCTGTACTCAAACTGTTCCTTTGACTTTTTCCACAATTCTTCTCAGTTCCTTTGTTATTCTCTGTTCCTTTGTCCATCAGCTCAAATTTTTTCTCATTCAGTGTTCCTACAAAATTTTTGATATAGTAGCTATTTTTTTCTCTGCTCCAGTTCCTTTTTCATAAATGCAACTTTATTTAAAAGAAGCTTATTTACAGTATTTTTCTAAGCATAAGGGCATTTACAAGTTCTTCCTTTACTGGAATCAATATTTCTGCAGCCTGAGTAGGAGTTGCCGCCCTTCTATCTGCAACAAGGTCAGAAAGAAGATTGTCAATTTCATGTCCGACTGCTGAAATAACAGGGATTTCTGATTTGAAAATTGCTTCTATTACAGGCTCTTCATTGAAGGACCACAAATCTTCAATACTTCCTCCACCACGGCCAACAATAAGTACATCTGTATCAAAGCTGACCTTCATTTTTCATTCTGTTGAAAAACTCTATTCCTGAAAAGCTACTTCAGCTGCAGAACCTTCACCCTGAACTTTTGCAGGATAAAGATAAATATTTACATTTCTGAATCTTTTATGTGTCGTATTTATTATATCCCTTATTGCCGCACCTGTTTCCGCCGTTACTACACCTACATTTACAGGAAGCTGAGGTAATGGCTTTTTATTTGAATCATCAAAGTATCCCTTTTCAAGATACATTTTTTTTAACATTTCAAGCTTCTCAAACAGAGATCCTAATTTATTAGTTTTTCAAGTGTCTCTGCAATTATCTGAAATGAACTCGTTTGCTTCATATACTGTGGCACTTCCCATTATTTTTACATGGTCGCCTTCCTTCAAATCAGTTGGAATATTTTTATAAATATATTTAAATATAGCACACTTTACACTTGATTTATCATCCTTAAGCGTGAAGTAAAAGATGGCCTGAACGATAATATGTTATATTTGACAGTTCTCCTGAATATACATATTCCTGAAAGTTGGAGCTCCTTCAGATATTGTTTTACCGCCCTGTTTACTCACTGACTGAAAATATAGTCTGTTCCATTTTTATCCCCTAAGTTTAAATTTTTATTTTTCCTGAATTATTAACCTATTTATTTTTCTATTTTCATTTTTAATTTCGTATATTCTTTTTAATTTATTTCTCAGGATGTCAATATGTTTACCGAATAAAAGTCCTATTGAAAAATTATATGCATTGCTCCACAATATAAATAGATTATTTTAAAGCGAATCTAATATTATCGCATATGGATCTACTTTTTCCGTATAATACTTTATATATAAAAATAGAACAGTATCGCTGACATTATAAATCCCAATGTATATTTATTCGTTCTTTTTAACTCCTTTTCTGTCCATTTACCTAAAAATGTGAAATTACAGCTACTATTAGTAAACAGAAAAGGAAAGTTATACTGACAAAAATATCTTCTGCTGTTTCTGACATTTTCTAAGAATGGTAAAATTTTTGAAATTTTATCTCCTAAAGTTACTATAGTTAATACTAGAATTATATACACAAGGATATATAAACTGCTGAAATATAAAATAGATAATAGTAAACACGGTTATCAGCAGCCCATGATTTAAAATCATATCCTCTTTTTATATCTTCTTTTTCATTTTCCATATTTTTCACCCTGTCAGATTTTTCTTATTTTTATAACAGTTTTTCCTGTATTCATCTTCCTTGAATCCAATAAGTGCAAATGTCCTGTTTACAAGAATAGGTCTTTTTAAATAGCATTCCATCGAAAGCAAGCAGTTCCAGTTTTTTTCCTTTTCAGTCATATCCTTCAGTTTTTCCTTCAAATTTAGTTCTTTATAGACTCTCCTGCTTGTATTGAACATTTTCTGAATAGGAAGTCCGCTTTTTTATAAATATCTTCAACTTCCTTTACAGTAAGATTTGCTTCCACAATATGTCTTTTTCATAACCAATTTTATTTTCATCAAGCCATTTCAATGCTTTCTTACAAGTTCCACATGCCGGATAATAATATATTCTCATTTTTCTTTTCTCCTTGATTTTTCTTTTTCTTTCAAATTTCTAAAAATTTCCAAAAGCTTATAGTATCCCATAAATACATAATATTCTTATTTTTGACATTTCCTTTTCTGCCGTTTTACAATTCCAGTAGTATTTTCAGTTCATTCATTTTTATCACGAAGTTTTATCGCTTCTTCAAAATTAAGTTCTTCAGCCAATTCCTTAATCTGTTTATCAAGATGTTTTAATTTTCCTTCTCAATTTCCGCCTGACTCTTGTAATTTTTCTTAATTTTGTCTACACTGTCTTCTTTTTACGATTTTCGTAATCTACAATTGATTCGGCAATTTCCTCTCAATTGATTTAGGATTAATATTATTGTCAATATTATACTGTTCCTGAATCTTTCTACGACGCTCCACTTCATCTATGGCTTCCTTCATGGAGCCTGTCACAGTATCTGCATACAGGATAACCTGTCCGTTCACATTTCTTGCCGCCCTTCCCATCGTCTGAATTAACGAACGTCTTGAACGCAGGTATCCTTCCTTGTCTGCTTCAAGTATTGCCACAAGTGAAACTTCAGGAATATCCAGTCCTTCCCTCAAAAGGTTTATTCCCACAAGCACATCAAATTCACCTTTTCTAAGTCCTCTTATTATCTCAGTTCTTTCAAGTGTATCAATATCCGAGTGCATATACTTTACCTTTATTCCGTATTCCAGATAATAGTCTGTCAGCTCCTCAGCCATTTTCTTCGTAAGCGTTGTTACAAGAACTCTTTCTTTCTTTGAAGTCCTTGTCTTTATTTCATCCATCAGATCATCAATCTGATTTTTTGTAGGTCTTATTTCAATTCCAGGTTCAACAATTCCTGTAGGTCTTACAAGCTGCTCAATTATTTCTTCCTTTGACTGTTCCAGCTCGTAGTCACTTGGAGTTGCAGATATATACACTACCTGAGGAACTTTTGCAAAAAATTCTTCAAATTTAAGAGGTCTGTTGTCAAAAGCACTTGGCAATCTGAACCCATTATTTACAAGTGATTCTTTCCTTGCCCTGTCCCCCTTATACATTCCATTTATCTGGGGAACTGATATATGCGACTCATCAAGAAAAACCACCATATCATCAGGAAAATAATCCAGAAGTGTATCAGGTGCCTCCCCTTCCTTCTTTCCTGTAAGATATCTTGAATAGTTTTCTACTCCTTTACAGTATCCTATTTCAGCTATCATTTTCAAGGTCATATTCTGTTCTCTGTTTGATTCTCTGTGCTTCCAGAAGTTTATTCTGTCTCTCAAAAAAATCTATCCTGTCATGAAGTTCTGCCTTTATGCTCTCAAACATCTTTTCTGAATCTTCAGTTGAAAGATAATGGGTTGCAGGCATTATTGTAAGTCTTTGTATATCCCTTATTTTTTGTCCTGTAAGGGTATTAATTTCTGAAATGCTCTCAAGGTCATCTCCAAAAAATTCAAATCTATATCCCGTATCCTGATAGCTTGGATGTAAATCAGGTACATCCCCTTTACCCTGAATTTTCCCCTCTCGAAGGCAATATCATTTCTCTCATATCTAAGGGAAAATAAGTCTTCTGATTAGTTCATTTCTATCAAATCCTGTCGCTACATCAATTGGTATTGAACGTTTTTTATATGCTTCAGGCGATCCCAATCCATATATTGCCGAAACAGAAGCCACTATTATTACATCTCGTCGATTTAACAGGGCTGCCGTTGCCGCATGTCTTAATTTATCTATTTCATCATTTATTGAAGAATCCTTTTCTATATATGTATCCGTTTGCATTATATGCTTCAGGCTGGTAATAATCATAATAGGAAACAAAATATTCCACAGCATTTTCAGGAAAAACTGCTTATATTCATTATATAGCTGGAGCTGCCAGTGTCTTATTAGGAGCCATTATCAATGCCGGCCTGTTTATCCTTTCAATTACATTTGCCACTGTAAATGTCTTTCTGATCCTGTAACTCCGAGGAGAATCTGGTCTGTAATACCATTTTCAATATTTTCAACTATTTTATCTATTGCCTGTGGCTGGTCACCTGTAGGCTGAAATTTTGAATGTATTTTTAAAATCCATTTTTAGTTTCCTTCCTTCAATTTACCCTTTATTTCTTATAATTATATAAAATTTTACTAATAAAAATCAATAAAGAAATCTAGTTTATTGCAATTTCAAAATTTAGCTGAAAAATAAATAATATTATGTATTTTGAATATATAAAACAGGAAATTAATTTTAACTCCTGTTTTGTATTTTTATAATATTCTAGAATTTATTCCAGCTTTCCCAGAAAACTTTTTCCATTTTCAGGCATTTCAACTTTATTTCATCTCATTGCTTTTATTAATCTCTAATATATTCTTCCAACTCTTTGAAGTCCATTTCCTTTAATTTTTATCTAATTCCATTTCTCCATTAGAAACATCGTATTTTCTAGTTCTTTTAGCATCTCAAATTTTTCCTTCAATAGTTCCATATATAAATCCATCATTTTTGAAATATCTTCTACGCTATCTATTTTATCTTTTGGCAATTTACGTCCGTATCTTTTCAAAAATCTTCTTTCAATTTCTTTTTCATCTTTTCCATCAATATCTCACTTCATCAATATCTATAATTTTTGTTTCATATTTTACATTTACTTTTGAATTTGACAAATATTCTATACTTTTAATTTCTGTAGTTTCAGCTACTAAAGCAAAGAAATCTTTCGAATAATTTTCCACCATTATTTTTGCAACTTTTTTACGTCTTCCTTTTCCTAGTCATGTCTGTATCTATTTCATTTTCAAAACCAAATTCTATAACATTGGAAAATGAAGAAAAACCTCTTTTGAAAGTTTTCTTTTTACAATATTTTTAATCCTGCTTCTATTTCTCTATTTTCCTGATTTATCTGCTGTTCAGACAATGTAACTTTTTTTACTTTTTACTTCTATCCTTTCTCCAAATAATTGCAGATGAAAACAGTAATAAAATAATTAATCCTAGTCAAAAATCACTCCTTAGTATTGTTTTTTTATGATAATTTTCATATATTTTACTATTTTTCTTCAAAAATCTACTGTTATTTACTTTTCAGATTTACTTTTTAAAGTATAGAACTATAACAACAAATCATACTGAAAAAGTTTTAAATCCCATAATATAAAAAATTTTGTATTATATATAATTTCAAAATATGAAAAATTTTATTAATAAAAACAGCCTCTGCTGTCCTAAAAAATTACTTTTCTTCCCTTTTTCAGTTATTTTTATAATATTCCGATATTCATTATCTCCTATAAATTCTATACTTTTTAGATGTATACCCTTATTTCTTAAATTTTCTATACATTCAGCCAGATATTCCTTATTATGCTCTTTTGTAAATTGGGCTACCTATAATTTTCTCTTTAAGATTATCGTATTTACTGCTGTCTTTCCCTATAATTTTTATCTTTCCATTCTGCAGAAACATTATATCCTCTTTTTCCATCTCTTCATAACTAATACATGGTAAATAAAAAGATGATATGGGGAATATGAAAACACATAGTCCACCGTTTTATGTTTCTTTTTCCATCCATTGCCCCTCAGAGCACAACATTCCCTATGTTGGCTAAGCAGCTGATTTTTGGCAATAAATAGATAATTTTTTTCATGCCATAGTCTCATATTGTTCTCCTGTTAATAAGGTTGATTTTTCTAAATATTCATTAGGTATTTCTTTTAGTAAAGTGTTAATGTATTCAATTACAGCATTTTGATTATTTTTCCTTCCATATATTCATTTAATATATTAAATAATGTCTGTTTTTCAATTGTACTTGCTGAAATATCCCCATATATGAAGAACAGCATTCCTAAAATCTTTTTACTCTCCTTCATATCTCTCGTTTCCTGTATTTTTCATTTTACCCATATAACATCCAATTCTTTTCTTTCAGGTACCCCTTATCTCCAGATATTTTTTTGATTTGCTTAGTACATAATATTTATTTTTGCCCACAACTTTTCACATTCTCTTCTTATATCTTTTGTGTCTCATATTTACACATCCTCATTCCAAATATTCAAACTAAAACAAATCCTATATAATGTACCACTATTAATAAGAATCTCTAAATATTTCAAATGAAATTTTTGCTCTATTTACGTTACACCCTGGTACTATTACCCCTCTGTATTCTATTTTTACTAATGACTATAGTACCATTTCTATTTTTTTATCAAACTTCATTTTCTGTTTTTCAAATTTTTATCTATTATACTCTATATTTCTCTCTTATCTTATTCTTGTATATTTCAGCCTGAGTTCCATAAACTACCTGTACACCATTTCCTGAACGCAGTACTCCTTTTGCCTGAAGCTCTTTCCATCTTGCATCATCAGAAACTTTAGAAGCATCTTTTACAGTAACTCTCAGTCTTGTAATACATGCATCAATATTTATCTATATTGTCAACTCCACCTAGTGCAGTTACGATATCATCAATAAGTTCCTGCCCTTGTCCTTCTTCTCCCTTATTCTTAGATTCATTGTAATCTTTTCTTGTGTAAAGTTTATTTTCAGAATCTCCTCTACCTGGAGTAGGAATATTGAATTTTAATATTAATGTTTTAAATACAAAGTAATAAATTACCGCATATACAGGCCCTAATATAAGTATCCAGTAATATGAAGTTTTTGCCGGTCCCTGTAAAAGACCAAAAAATGTAAAGTCAATTATACCTCTCGAGAAGGTAATTCCCACTGCTACATTCAACACATACATAAGCATATATGCCAGTCCTTCAAGTATTGCGTGAATTACATATAATACCGGTGCTACAAAAAGGAATGTAAATTCAATTGGTTCAGTTATTCCTGTCAGGAATGAAGTTAATGCTGCAGATATAAGTATTCCTTTTACCGCCGCCTTGTTCTTGTCATCAGCAGTTCTGTACATTGCAAGTGCTGCCGCTGGAAGTCCAAACATCATAGGAAGGAATCCCCCTGTCATTGTTTTTGTTGCTGCCGCACTGAAATGTTTTATAGATGGATCTGCAAGCTGTGCAAAGAATATATTCTGTCCACCGGCTACCATTTTTCCTGCCACTTCCTGATATCCTCCAAGTTGAGTATACCAGAACAGTGGATATATTGCGTGATGTAATCCAAATACATTTAACAGTCTCATTGTAAATCCATAGAAGAAAGTTCCTACTGCTCCTGTTGCCGCAAATATTTCTCCAGCCTTTACAATTCCCATAAAAATTGTTGGCCAGATGAATGGAAATATTGCTGCCAATGGAATAAACAGAATAATTGTCATTACAGGTACAAATCTGTTCCCACTAAAGAATGCCAAATAATCAGGAAGAACTTTATCAGAAAATTTATTTGTAATTGCTGATGCAACTATACCACATATAATTCCTCCAAAAACTCCTGTCTGCAATGTAAATATTCCAAGTTCTTTTGCATAAAGTGCCGCAGTCCCTCTTGCTGCAGCTTCTCCAAGTCCTTTAGCAACAAGTGCATCATAGTTACAGAATCAGGTAGTTATTCCTTTAAATCCTAAAATAGTTCCTATTATAGTATGAAAAGTAAAAATCTCAAAACTGCCGATAATGCCGCTGTTTCTTTATTTTTATTTGCAAGTCCTATTGCAACTCCTACCGCAAACAGTAAAGGTAAATTTGCAAAAACGAATAATCCTGTATTTGAAAAACAGCTGCATCAGATAGTTTAAAGGTGTTCCTGGTTCTAAAAAGTAAGATTATAAGTTTTTATTAAAACTGGATTAGTAAAAGATCCCCAACTCCTAAAAAGTATTCCCTGCCATTGGTAATACTGCTATTGGCAGCATAAATGCCTCACCAATTTTTCTGTAATACTGCAAAGATATTATTTTTCATTTTAAATGTCATATTGGAGCTACCTAAAAAGTTAGTAGCTCCAATATTCTCTTCTTTTCTAAAGCTTTACTTTTTAATTTTCTATTCTATTTTTAATGCAAGAGAATTTTTCTGTTCTTTTTCTATTACTCTGTTTCCTTTGTTCCACATAAGAATCTAAAAGCTTGTTTAGATTTTTGCTCCTGTAAACACTGCTTGTAATTCAGGGAATAACAGTTTCTCAATTCAGCGTATCCTGGTGTATTGTTTGAGAAATTGAATATATTTTTGCATTTTCCTGGTAGCTTTTTAAGAATGGTAATTCTCCAGCAACTTCCTTAGCGACTGAATCTCTACCGGAATAACATAGAAGCTTTTTACAAGTTCTTTATTAGAGCTGAAGAATTTAACAAATTTTTAGCAGCTTCCATTTTAGCTTTATTTCCTGTATTAAATACCATTCCACCAACTATATAAGTAACTGATAAAGGTCCTTTTTCTCCAGGAATATTTGCAAGTCTTACATCAAATTTTCCAACTTTTCCTGCTTCCATATCTGCTTTTATATTCATCATAAGGTTATTATTTGCAAAACTGATTGCAACCTTCTGATTTTGGAATAATCCAAGAACATCATTTTGAAGAAAGGCTTTCAGGACCACTGTTTGTATACCCTGCTTTTCTCCAGTCATCAAGTTTTGTAAGAGCTTTTACTCCCGCTTCATCATTTACAACAAGTTTTCCATCTTCACCGAAATAAGGCGAACCATACATTCTTAAATATGCTACGTTCCATGTATCAGCTTGGTTATTTTTAGCATACAGTCCCATAGGAGCAACATCTTGAGTAATTTTTCCCTTAATGTTTTTAATATTTCTTCATATTCTTCCAAAGTCCATGTAGCTATTTCATGTTCTCCTTTAATATATTTATCAAGTCCTGCTTTTCTGAACATGTCAGCATTGTACCATTAATGTTCCAGGGTTGTTTCAAATGGATAGAAGTATGTTTTCCACCTATCTGAACATTATCCCATATTGCTAGTGGAATATCTTTTTTAGTTTCTTCATCAATTATATCATCAACAGGTGCAAGTACTCCCATGTGTGCATACTGTGTCATAGCAAAAATTGATTCAAAGAATGCATCAGGCAATGTTTTTTTGTCTGTATTGCAACATAACTTGTCTGAACGCTGATCTCCAGGTATTACCTGAACATTAACTGTAATATTAGATTTTTCCTTCTTAAATTCTTCTGCCGCTTTCTTAAGGAAACTGTCATAGTCAGCTCCTTCTTCTTTAGCATCATAAACACCCTTCCATTGAGGGTAAACCATATGTCGATAGTTACAGGTCCGTCAGCAGTTTCACCACCGGCATCCTTCTTTCCTCACAGCTTACAACTAATAATAAAGACATTATTACCATAATAAACTGAAAAATTTCTTTTAACATTCTTTTACCTCCTGATTTTATTTATTATTTTTATTACCATAAATTAAATATTAATATGCATTTATTCCTTAACTGCTCCTGAAGATATTCTCTTGTGAAATATTGCTGGAACAGAATAAATATTATTATCATAGGAAGCGAAGCAACTGCTGCTCCTGCAACCTTCAATCCAAAGTTAGGATTTAAAATCCTGCATAAGTCCCTGCCACTCCAACTGTCAGTGTGCTTATTTGTTTGTTTACTGACATCAGCAACTGCCACAGATAATCATTCCACACAGTTACAAAGTTTAGAATAAACAGTGCACCTATTCCCGGTTTTGCTATTGGAAGCATTATTTTTATAGAATACTTGCCATTCTGTTGCTCCCTCTATTTTAGCTGATTCCCTTATTGAATCAGAATCTGTTCAAAAATCCTTTAAGCAGGAATACCCCAAAACATGCCGCCAGATTTGGTACTATGAATGCCTGTAGGTATTCATCCAATTAAATGTAGTAACTATTTTTAAACAAAGGAATTATAAATGTTTCCTTCGGTATCATAAGAGACCCTATAAACATATAATATATGAAATTACTTCCTTTAAATTTAAGTTTTGCAAAAGCATAGGCCGCCAGTGATGAAATAATAACTGTCAGCACTGTTGTTACAAATGATACAAAAACTGTTAAAAAGCCATCTCATTGCAGGCTGATTATGAAACAGTTCATAATTTCCTAGATAGATATACTTAGGAAAACCAGTCTGGAAGCATCTTGTAAATATCTGCAGATGTTTTCACAGAATTAAGTATCAGCCATACTAATGGCATCAAGGCAGCTATCGCCAGTACAAAAACTATAACATTGGCAATTACGTCATATGCTCCCATTCTTTTTATCCTAGATTTTAAATTTATCATTTTCCGCCTCCTTATTTTTTATCTCCAAACGCTTTTAAACTGAGGTATTGAAAGCAATACAGCAAATATAAACATTAGCACTCCTACAGCTGCCGCAACTCCTCTATTATTGTATACAAACGCATTCTGATACAGATAGTACATCATCGTAACCGAAGCATTATTAGGTCCACCACCTGTTAATAACTGAATTACTACGAATATTTTCAATACTGCGATTATATTTATAACTGTTAAATAAAGCGTTGTAGGTTTTACCAGAGGAATTAAAATTTTTGTTATTCTCTGCCATCTTGAAGCTCCATCTATTTCCGCAGCTTCAAAATAATCAGAAGGAATTCCTATCATTGCTGCAATATATAGGATTATTGATTGTCCGACATTTTCCTACAAAAGTTACAAAAATAATCGTATACATTACTTTTTTGCATTTCCTAGTAAACTTACATTTTTATTCCTATTTCATTGAATAAATATGTTATAAGACCATTAGCAGGATTAAGTAAAAGTTCCATACCATACTCATTACAACCATTGAAACCATTACCGGTAAATAGTAACTTCTCTTATAAATGAAATATATCTTGGATTTTTATCATATACAGTTGTTGCAACAAACAGTCCAAAAACAATTGTCAGAAAAAACAATTCCTATTACAAATAGAATTGTATTTAACATTGATTTCATAAAAACAGGATCCTGAAACAGTTCCTTATAGTTGTCCAGACCTACAAAAATTTCTTCTGCATAAGTCGATCTGAATAAACTCATTTTAAATCCTTCAAATATTGGATATAGTATAAATACTATGAATAAAAAGTAACTGTGGCAGAATAAAACAGATATCCAGTTATAGGATTTTCAATACCTTTTGATTTTTTTCAAAATCACACTTCCTGTTTTCGACATTAATTCGACCTCCTTTATTTTTATAATCTAAATTTATTATCAAATCATTTTCCATTAATAACCACTTTTACTCTATACTGCTTCCTGTAGCCCAGTTGAATATTTTATCCTGCACCTTCACATTCATTGCCTCATGGGAATATTCAGGCATTACAAGAAGCTTTTTCTCACATTCAAGATTATTATACACTGCAAACTGAGTTTCAGGCGGACATACATCATCCATAAGACTCGCAATAAACACTAATTTTCCTTTTTATCCTATGTGAAAATTCTTTACATCAATATATGAAAGTGTATTGAAAAACTCTTCCTCCGTCTCATGAAATGGGTCTATAAATTTAAAATATCTGTAAAGTTCCACGTAAGCCTCTGTAATTGTATGCATTTCCACAACTTTTTTATAATCGCTCAGAAAAGGATAAATTATAAAGCTGTCCTTATATTTTGATTTAGTGCTGCACACACTAGGGAAAGTGCTCCTCCTGGGATTCTCCGTAAACTTTTATATTTCTCTTTATCAGTAAATTCAAAACTTTTCAATAATTTTTAGATAACAGATACGTGTCCAGATAAACATCCTTGTAAAAAGTTTATCTCTTCCTTCTTTTACACCTTTTACAATATGACCCCTAACTGTTATTCCATCAAAAATGCCGTTATCCTGCGATTTCCTGCCTGACCTCCACATCCATCATTGCCAGTCCCATTCCCGAAGCAACAATTCCTATATTTCTGCTCCAGTCTGAACTCTGACCCTGATATCCATGAAATTTCAATACAAACGGAATCTTTTTATCCTTCACTTCTTTAGGAATTATCAGTTTTGAATAAATTCTGGCTCCTCTATTCCGTTAAAAATACAAATCATAACATTCTGCAAAAGGTATACCAAAATCCTTTTTAATCATTTCATATTTTAATTCCTTTTCAAAAACTCATCAGCCTTTCTGATTTCTTCATTCCAGAATTCATCAAAGTCATCAGGAAAAGGGCTTATTCCTTTATAATTCAAATATTTTTCCATGATTATATTTTTATCCCTTCAATTTTTATATTTTCTCCATTAAAATTTTTACTGAGTTTTTACATTATAAGTTTACCCTATTTTTCATTTTGTAAATAGCCTAATATTTCATTTTTAAAAATGAAATTTTTCCTACTTTTCTATAATTGAAAGTTATTCTATTTTATGTAATTCAAATTAAAGCTGTTATTTTTTAACACACTCCATTTTATATCCTTCTTCTTCCAATTTCTTCTCAATATATTTCCTCAAGATTGGAATATGACTAAGTTCAGGAGTTTTACTAGCAAAAACAAATGTAACATTTTTCTTTTTCCAGTTCCTCTTTTATTTTTGAAGAAATTGACTAAAAATAAGGGTTTTTCTTCAACTCATCAGAATATTTTTCAGAAAAATGTTTTCAAAACTGATTTTTCCCTTTATGATAATCTTCCTAAGTTCTTTTGTTGGGGTAATTTCCTTAGCCCAATAACTGATTCAGCATTTTTCCTTTTTATTCCCTTGCCCAGAGTCTGTCAACAAATACTCTGAATCCATCGTCATCTTCAGCTTTTTCATAAATTCTTTTCCAAATTAATCTATTCATGTTTCTCATTCCTTTTTCACAAAATAATATACTATCATTCCTGAGCCTGTCAAAGCCAGTCCTGTCAATGCTAACGCAGTCTGTGTCAACAAAGGCACTTACTAAAAACAACTATTCCTCCTATTATAGCTACTACCGGTACAAAAGGATACAATGGCACTCTATACGGTCTTTCAATGTCAGGACAGTCTTTACGGAATTTAATTACTCCTACAAAAGCAAGTACATTGAAAATCCACCAGCTGAACATTGCCATATCAGCCAATGTATTAAATGTTCCTAAAAATGTCATAGTTCCCCTATTACAAACATTAAAGGCAAAAACTTGCAAAGATGTTTTAAATTTTGGATGAAGTTTAGTAAATTTTTACTGTATGGCAGTTCATTGTGAAGAGCCATTATATAGGGTATTCTTGTTGAAATAAGTACACTTCATTCAATGTTCCAAAAACAGAAATTAATATTCCTACAGTTATAAGTTTTAGCACCTATTCCCTTTCCCAAAAGTATGGAAGCTACATCCGCCGCAGGGGTCGAAGTTTTCACCAGAATTCCTGCAGGTAAAACATATAAATACGTAAAATTAATAATAAAATATACAATGCAGACTCCTATTATTCCAACTGTAATTGCTTTTGGAAGATCTTTTTCTCGATTTTTCATTTCTCCTGCAATTGTTCCCGCATGCTGCCATCCGTCATAAGCAAACATACATGACAGAATTGCTGCACCAAATATTGTTAGATTTCCTCCTGCACTTCCGCCAACTGGAAGAACTGGAGTTAAGTTTGATACAGAACCTCCGTCAAAAAGAAAGCCGCAATGACAATAACAATTATTGGCATCAGCTTTTGCCACCGTCAATATATTTGTAATTATTCCTCCTGCTTTTGCCCCCATAAAATTCATTACAAACAGAAATATTATAAATGAAATTGCAATAATATTCTGATAGGAAGAATCAATGTTAAACAGTTTGCTTAACTGTAATGAAATAACATTTGCCTGTGCTGACATATATGCAGGCCAGAATACAAATGCATAAGTCCACCCCTGCCAGGTATCCTACTTTTTCCCCAAATATTCTTTTTAGCCACGTAACCATTCCACCAGTTTCCGGAATAGCTCCAGACAGTTCAGCTACCGTAAGTCCTCCACATAAATTAATTATACCTGCTGAAACCCATGCCAGCAGTGCAAAATCCAGAGTCGCCTTAGTTATTTCAAGCACTCCTGTGTTTTTAAAAAAATATCCCCGATCCTATTATCATGTTAACTACAAGAAATGTAGCAGTCGGTAGTCCCAGTACTCTTTTTAAAGAATGTTCTTTTCTTGTCTTTTTGCATTTATTTTCACCATTAAAAACCTAATCATTTATAACAATTATTATCTTTTAAACCTTTCTTTCCAAATTTACAATATAGTAATGTTTTTCCCATAAAACATCATTTTATATTGCTAGAAGATTTTATCATATTTTACCTCAAAAATAATAGATATTTATCTTTAGATACATTATTTTTAGCAAAAAGAAAAAAAGAGGTATCTCAAAATAGTAAAAATTAAATATAATATACACTATATTTTTCATTTACTAAAAATATAGTTTTTCACATTGTTTTTAATTTTCTTTTGAAACAGCCCTTTAGATATATTCTATCTTACTATTTCTTTTTAGTTTCTTGGAATTTATCCCATAATCCTGCTTTTAGTTAAGATACTTTTTACAGTTTCTGTCGGTTTGAGCTCCATTTGAAAGGAATCTTAAAATTTCTTCTTCCTTCAATACAACTTGTTTTCCATCTTCTGCTAAAGGATTGTATGTTCCAAGGTAAGCTATTGCTTTCCCGTCTCTTCTTGATAAAGCTTCCATTGCAGCTATTCTATAGAAAAGGAACTCTTTTTCTTCCTAATCTTGTTAATCTTAATTTTACCATTTTAAATTTACCTCCAAGTTTTTATTTATTAGATTTTTTTATCTTGTAAATTGATTTACTATGACATTATACATAATCTCTAAAAATTTGTCAAGTATTTTTTTCTTTACACATTTTTATTCAAAAACTCTACATCATCGTATTGATTACAAGCATTATTGCTGAGAAAGCCGCTATCATTCCAAAGAGCGGTAATACAAATTTCAACCATTTATCAAAAGTAACTTCCGCCATTTCAAGAAATACAAGAACCATTCCTGTAGGAGTTATAAAGGACATCAGACCTTGTCCCCAGTTATATGCATTAATTATAATTTCCCTTGAAACTCCGGCTGTATCTGCAAGTGGTGCCATGATTGGCATTGAAAGTACTGCAAGTCCTGAAGAAGACTGAATAAAGAATCCCAAGACAGAGAAAATACCAAACTGGAATAGTGCAAATGCCGTATGGCTCATGTTTGCAACAAGCTGACTTGAATAGTATAATAATGTGTCTGATATAAAACCATTGTCCATTATAATATTTACTGCACTGCAAGTCCAACTATAAGTGCTACTCCTATAAGTTCCGCAGCTCCGTTTATAAAGGCATTTATAGATTTTTTTTCAGGAAGTCCTGATAAGAACATTATTATAATTCCCACTGCAAGGAAAAGTGATGACATTTCACCAAACCACCATCCCTGTGTTGAAACTCCCCAAATCATTATTGGAAATGCAATTCCAAATATAGTAAGAGCATATTTTTCTCATAGTAAATTCCGTTTTTAGACTTTTTCAAACTGTCCTAAAAATTTTTCACGGATTTCCGCTTCCTGATCATAAACAATAGATTTTTGTTCTGTCTTTTTAACTTTAAGTGTATATCTGTAAATATATACTATTGTTATAATTGATGCAAGAATCAGACATACTATACGGAATGTAAGTCCTTCTGTAAAGGATATTCCTGCCGCATTCGATGCAATAACTGTAGAAAATGGATTAACTGTGGAAAACATTGTTCCTATTGTTGAACCTAAAGAAATTGCTGCAATACATGTCATAGCATCAAATCCACTCGCTAAAAAAATATTGGCATTAGAATAGGATAAAATGCTATTGTTTCTTCTGACATTCCGAATGTTGTTCCTCCTAATGTGATTAGTAAAAATATTAAAAGTCACAAGTATAAATTCTTTTCCTTTTGTTTTTCGAAAGAGCTGCTATTCCCGCATCAAAAGCTCCCATTTTATTTATAATTCCAATTACTCCTCCTAAAAATCAGTACAAAAATTACAATATCAACTGAATCTGCCACTCCCGGCAACAGGAGATTTTATAATTTCAACTATTCCTTGAGGATTTTTGTGAATTCTTTTGTAAGTTCCTGGAATAGCCATCGGTTTCTTTATAACTTCCTCTGTAAATTTATTAATGGACAGATGAATGTTCAAGTTATCCAGAACTTCCTGTGTTGCAGGCTGTGCTGTAACTTTTCATTTTTCATCCGTTATAATAAATTCATTACTTTCCTTGCTGTATGTCAATTTTGAAAATCTTCCTGATGGTATCAGATAAGTCAATGCCGCTGCCAAAAATCAGTATAATGACCAGCACCGTAAACGCTGAAGGAAATTCAATTTTTCTTTTCATAAGAATCACTCCTTAAATATTTATAATAAATTTTATACCAAAAATCATTTCTAACTTTAAATTTTAAATATTCTCTTCCATTTGCATTTCAAAATTTTATACCCGTTATAAATATACCACGACTTTTCAAAAACCAGTCAAATTTTTAAAAATCAATCTTTTTCTACTAAAATATTCATTTAGTGCTATAATTTGTAACATGTAGAGGAAGGAAAAATAACTATGATTGATAATATATTAAATGAACTGTTTCAATTTACGTACAGGTAAAAGAAGGGAAAATATAGATGACCTTAAGTTAGTCTATAATTTGCTTGGGAAACCATGTGAGTCTGTAAAAAGTTATCCACATTGCCGGGACAAATGGAAAGGGATCACTGCCACATTCCTTGAAAATATTCTTCTGGAAGCGGGATACAATGTAGGAAAAGTTTACATCTCACATATTCTCAAATATAATGAAAAGAATACTTTATAACAGACAGATAATAGATGATGAAGAAATTGTAAAACAACTATTATTTTATAAAACAGGTAATAGAAGACTTCAAAGAGAAAAATATGGATTTTAAGGATATGTATCTTAATTTTTGAAATAACAACATTTATAGCATTAATGTTTTTGCAAAGAAAAACCCTGATTTTCTCGTTATAGAAACAGGACTTGGAGGACGGCTGATGCTACAAATATTCTTACTTCCGATATTTGCACTTATTACGACATCAGTTTTGACCATACGGCAATCCTAGAAACTCCTAAAGGGAAATTTCCTATGAAAAAGCTGGAATTATTAAAAATAAGGGAATTATGTATTTATGCAGACAGTTTACCTGAATTAGAAGAAGAAATTAATAAAAAGACAGAAAATTCTATCAATGTCATAAAGAAATACTGTGATATGGAAGTAGAACTGGATAAAATTAATTATAAAACTGCAATAAAATTTCAGATAAAAAAATTTACTCTGCCTTTATTTGGAAAAATTTCAGGCAAATAATTTTTATTAGCTTATGAAACTTCAAAATTTTATAATATTAATGATGAAACTATCCAGAAGGGTATCAATAAAGTTTTCTGGCCTGCACGGTTTGAATTTTTCTACTGAACCCCTGTTATACTTGATGCCGCACATAATGATGATTCCATAAGAGCTTGCTGAAAATCTATCTGAAGTTTATATGAGTTGTAATTATAACCTCGCTCTGACAACAAAGGATTTTTGAACGGTATTTACTAAGCTGAAAAAAATTACTGACAAGATTTTTATTACCTCTTTAAAGGACACAGTATATGGTCTAACTTCGTCAGAAATCAGGGAAAGAATGCTTTCCTTAAAACATTCCAGTTAACGATATTATTTTTGAAGATGACATTATGACTGCATATGAAAACGCTTGAGTATTGTAAAGGATGAAAATTCCGGATATAAAAGCGATTGTCATCTGTGGTTCCTTTTTTGAAAATAGCAAAATTTAATAAAAATAATTGCTGGAAAAATAGATCTAATTTCTGACAAAATAAAAAGTAGAATAATACTGCATATCTTCTAATATCAGTTATTCTACTTTTTCATATAATCATTAATTTCTAGTATATTCATCTTCTCCAATATAAAACCTTTCAAATAGTTTTAGGGACATATCTTCTTCATTGATTTTGGCACTTTTTCACACCATGTAAGTTTTAATTTTGGATAATCTTCATCATTATAGTTAAGCTTTTTCTTTATAGGAATCAAATTCTTCCAGATAAATTTCAAACAGTTCTTCAAATATTCCCATATCATTTTTTATACCGAAAGGCATCTACAGCAACAAAGAAAAATCCTCATTTTTCATACAAATCTGATATAAAATCCTCGTCAGGTTCTTCAACATATTTTTATAAGATTGTCAGGATTTTTCATAACATCATTATATTTTTTTACCTTGCGAAATCAACCATAATCTAAAAATCAAAGCTTTCTTCAGTGTGTCTCCATTTAGCAGGTATGAGGCACACCAGAGTTTCTGATTATAACTTTCAGCATTATTTCATCTACTATTATTCCAAAAGCTGAAAATTTCTTCATATGACTTATTTGATAATTTTTCTACAAGATAGTTCATTCTGCCATTATTATCCTTTTTCCTTTTTATGAGCTTCTGCAATATACTTCCAGAAATTTTCCCGTGTCATTGCCAACTCCATAACTCTTATTCCTCCTTCCACATCATAAAAATATTTTAAATTATAATTTTAATCGTGTTTATTTTTTTACCTGCACACAGGTTTTGTGATGTAAAAGCTATGAAAATCGCTGCCCTATGTTTTTGATTCACTGTTATAAAAACACTCCACCATCAGAATAGGGAGCGTCACTACTTCTGTATCTTCCTGTACTTGCCTGATTCATATGTATATCATGAATTCCCTTTTTATTATCATATAGACGGCCAAATACAAAAATTTCATTTATGTCGTTGTTAAAAGCTTCGAGCATGCCTTTCCAATATTCCTGTCAGAAGACTTCTTCCCTGTCCAGTCCCTTCATGAGTTTCATTTTTTCATGAGGAAATAATTCCATTCTTAAATAATCCAAATTTAAATTTTTCTGCCTGCTGTTATTCCCGGCTTCTGTAACAGCATTTCCTTAAGAATTTTGTTATTATAGTGTAATTGTTGTCGTAATAAACTTTGCAAATTTGAAGAATAAAATTCATCGCTATTTTCAAGAACGCTTCCTATATTTATTGATATGTCATATTCCTTTATATTATTTTCATCCTCTTTTACAGCCACAATGATATGATAATGAGCCTTTCTGTCAAAAATCATACCATTTACCTGTAACTTTTCCCCTAAGAAGTACATATTTTTCCATTCTTCCTCCAAAAATTCCAGCTTTAAAATTTTTAATTTAAAATCTGAAATTTATATTGAAACTTTCAAGCTAATCCCTCTTCAACATTATTATACCACATAATTTCAAGGTTGCAATAGATTACATCATATTTGGATTATTTTTTAACCTTCTTTTTACTTTATATCCCATATCATTAAGAAACTGTTGATCCCTTCTCCATTTTTCTTACTTTAACCCATAATTTAAGTTTACCTTCAAATCAATAAGTGCTTCTATTTCTCTTCTTGCTTCAGTCCCGATTTTTCAGCAGGGCACCGTCTTTTTCCTATTATTATTCCCTTCTGGCTGTCCCTTTCCACATAAATATTTACATCATACTTTTTCTTATTTCAGGTTTTGTCTCAACATTTACAATTTCTACTGCGACACTGTGAGGAACCTCGTCTTTTGTGTGATGCAGTATTTTTCCTACAGTTTCAACCACAATTTTATTTACAGGTAAATCTGTATAATAATCTTCGGATAGAACCATACATCATTTGACAAATATTTCTCAGCCACTTCAAAAATTTTATGTATTCCAATTGCAAATTCTGCCGTCAGTGTTATTATATTGTCAAAATCCCCTAACTTTTCTTTTATTTCCTCTTTTTAGCTTCTATTTCCTCATCACTCATTTTATCAATTTTATTTATTATAAGAATCTACAGGTGTTGTAACTTCCTTTTATATGTTCGTTTACAAAGATATCCCCAGTTGAAATTTCCTGTGTCCCATCAAGCAGGAACATTATAAGATCCACATCATTTAACGTTTTCAAGGGCAATCTCAGTCATATGCTCCCCTAAAAGATGTTTAGGCTTATGAATTCCCGGAGTATCTACAAATATAAACTGATTATCCTGTATATTTTACAATTCTCTTATCTGATCCCTTATGGTTCCTGCCTTGTCAGAAACTATCACCACCTTTTCCTTACAAGTTTATTCATTAATGTGGATTTTTCCAACATTTGGTCTTCCTACAATTGCTATAAATCCTGATTTCATTTACAAAAATTCCTCCCTATTTCTATATTTTTTTGTTTTCTATTATTTTTGTTTTTACACTGATATTTCTCATTACATGTTTATAAAAATATTATACTAACTTATCATATATATTATACATACTTTTATAATTTTGTAAACAGTAACTTATTCAAATGTGTTTATAATAATATAAAAACATAATATATTTTAACTTATATTCATATATAAACCCTACATTATCATTAAATTTTTATTTGTTTTTCTTTTTGATATATAGTATAATAATGCATTATATTTATTTAGAAAGGACGGAGATTTGAATGTTCGAATTAAAAATGGACATGATTCAAAACAATTGGTTTTGTCTGTTATTTTACTTATAATCGGTATGAAACTAGAAGTAAAGTTAAATTCTTTGAAAAATATTGTATTCCGTCACCTGTTATTGGCGGTTTCTTTTTCAATAATAGCCTTTATACTTAGACAATCAATATTATAACTATAAAGTTTGATACTACATTGCAGACATTTTTTATGGTAATGTTTTTTACCAGTGTTGGATTCAATGCAAGTTTAAAAGTTCTGAAAAAAGGAGGAAAAAAAGTATTTATTTTCTTCTTCTTGCCATAGGGTTTATGTTTTTGCACAAAACCTGGTTGCTATTCTTCTTTCAGGATTTGTCGGAATTAATCCACTTCTGCATTAATGACAGGATCCACTCAATGACTGGAGGACATGGAACTTCAGCTGCAATTGCACCAACTATTGAAGCTCTTGGAATAAAAGGAGCCGAAGCAGTTGCAATAGCATCTGCAACTTTTGGACTTATTGCAGGTTCTATGCTTGGAGGACCTATTGCAAATAATCTTATTATTAAACATAAACTAATGGAAAAACAAACTTCAAAGCATGAAAGCAATAATTATGATGATGATATTGATGAAAATGTTTTTGAATAAGCCTGAACCTGTTCTTGATGCAGAAAAAATTTTTCAATGGCATTTTTCTTTATTTTAATAGCAATGGGAATAGGATCATATTTATCCATTATTATAACAAAACTTCTACCTGCAATGAATTTCCCGATTTATATCGGTCCAATGATTATTGCGGCTATTATGAGAAATATTTCAGATAATTCAAAAATTATTTACTGCACCTATAAGGGAAATCAGTGTAATGGAAGAAGTTTCACTTAACCTGTTCCTTGCAATGGCACTTATGTCACTGAAATTATGGGAATTAATAAATCTTGCTGTTCCAATGCTGATACTTCTGATAGCTCAGATAATTCTTATTTATCTGTATCTGAATTTCATTACATTCAGGGCAATGGGAAGTGACTATGATGCAGCAGTAATAGTATCAGGACATTGCGGATTTGGATTAGGAGCTACACCTAACGGAATTTCAAATATGAAATCTGTGTGTGAAAAATATAAGTATTCCAGACTTGCATTTTTCGTTGTTCCTGTTGTCGGAGCATTGTTTATAGATTTTGCAAACGTAAGTTTAATTACATTATTTATAAGTTTCTTTAAATAAAAGAGACTATCACAAAAATTAAAGAAAAATGAAAACCATATTTATGAATTATTTATAAATATGGTTTTTATGTTATTTTTCTATTTTTTTGTGATAGTCTCTTTTTATATAATTTTCTATTTATTTTTGAGCAATTTCAGTTACTGTTTCTTTATCTACGTTTTCTGTATCAGCAAGTTCTGACGGTAAAGAGCTGTAAGGGCCGTTTAACAGGTTATTTATTATATTTTTAGGATTTTCTTTTTAATGATTTATAGCTGAAGAATACACTTCCCTTAACTCAGGATAATTTCTGTTATAATTTATCTGATTTACAAGTTCGTTAGGATTTGACCATGAACCTACCCTGTATGCAGCCTGTCCTATGTATAAATCAGTTCTTGTACTTTTAGCATGTTTACTCCACCACTTTACAAGTGTATTGTATTCTGCAACTTTAAATCCTTGATTCCAGTATATTTGTGGCACTACGTAATCAATCCACCCTTTATCCATCCAATGTAAAATGTCTGCATAAAGGTCATCATAATTTTGAACTCCTGCCTGTGTTTCCGAACCTCTTCCAGGATCAGTCGATGCATTTCTCCATACTCCGAAAGGACTTATCCCAAATGCAATGCTGCTATTCTGTTTTTTTATTTCCCTATGAAGTTTTTCAACGAGCTTATTTATATTGTTTCTTCTCCAGTCACCTTTGTCAGCAAACTTACTTCCATATTTTCGGAACTGTGCATCGTCCGGGTATTCCTGTCCTTTTACTTTATAAGGATAGAAATAGTCATCCATATGAACTCCGTCAATATCGTAATTTTTTACTACTTCAACAATACTGTCAATAACATAATCATTTACTTCAGGTATTCCTGGATTTAAATAAAGCTGTCCTCCATACACAACTGTCCATTCAGGCCTTTTTCTTCCTATATTATCTTTAGAAAGACTTTCTGTGCTGGTAGACTTTCCTTTCATTGTAAGTCTATATGGGTTAAACCATGCATGAAATTCTATACCTCTTTTATGTGCTTCATCAATCATGAATTTTAACGGATCATATCCAGGATTTACTCCCTGAGTTCCTGTAAGATATTCAGACCATGGCGAATATTTTGAAGGATAGAAGGCATCCCCTGTAGGTTTTACCTGAACAAACACTGCATTCATATTCCATCTTTTAACATCTTCAAGCACTGAAATATACTCTCTTTTCTGCTGCTCAACACTCAATCCTTTTTTTGAAGGCCAGTCAATATTTATGACACTCGCCACCCATACTCCACGTCAATTCCTTTTTTTGAACTCTTTTTAGTTTTTATTTGAATCATCCTTTTTAAGTCCTCCGATGATTTTTGTTATTTCATTATAATTACTTTTTATATGTACAGTTTCTGCATTTAAGGTTCCCACTGTAAATGTTGCCATTAAAAAAATAGTAATGCCTTATTTAAAATTTTCTTACTTATTTTTCACTAATCTTCTCCTTCTTAATTTTTTTCTTAATTTTCAAAATCCACTAAAAATGAGGCAGGTGATCTGATAAAGTATTTCTCACTACCTTATAGTCCTTTATTTCTATATTCTCAGAACATAAAATAAAATCCAGCTCTTTTTAGGTGCCCAGCTTGGAAATGTCGGTTCTCTTCTATTATTAACATTCTGTAATTTTCCCTGCTTTTAAAAACAGTTCTATTTCTTCTTTTTCCCCCAGCAGATTAAAAATCTCCCTGCAACAATAAACGGCTTTTTATAATTTTCTATCATATTATTCAATTCCACGATTTGCCTTAGCCTTGTCTTTTCCACCTAAAAGCCAGATGAACTAAAAATCGTAACTTCTTCTGTTTCCATTTCAATTACAAGTTTTTAGTTCCTCTTTCCAGGTAGTGAAATCTCTGGGCTATTATTTTTCATTTGATAATAGTGCATTTCCTGCTTTTCTCATAATTGGAAATTTCATATATTTCGAGTTTTCTTCATATTTATATTGTGACACATAATGTTTTCCAGTCAACTCTCCAAGCAGTTTTGCCTGATTTGTCTCCTTTGTCCTGAATGACCCTAAATCTACTTCTACAGAGTCCTACAATATCTGCCTTCTGTTCCTTTATAAACTCTCCTATACGGTGAATATGATCTAAAGACTGACCTAAATACCCCCTCAGGTATTTCATCGGCTGATTTAAATATTTTTCCTGTACCATATCGTATATTATATAAAAGAAATCTCATTTTTATTACTTCCTAACTAATCCTACTCCATCTCCGAATGGCAGCAGGACAAAATCAAATTCATTGTTTAATTTCTGTATAAACTCTTTTAATCTTACAACTATTGTCCTAAACCTTTTTGGAACTTCAGTTTCATCTTCCGCTACTAACCCTCTGAACATTATATTGTCAATAAATATAATACCATTTTCATTTAGAAGCTCCCAGCACATTGTAAAAATTTAATGTATTGACCCTTTTGCCGCATCAATAAAAAAATAAAATCAAATTTATTATTTTGATCTAATTTAGGTATTTCTTCCAATGCATCGCCTAAAAATCAAACGATTTTTTCAAAAATACCAGCTTTTTAAAATTTTTCAATAGCCTTTTCATGTCTTTTTCATCAATTTCAATTGTTGTGAGCTGACCACCGTTTGTATTTGCAATCTGTGCCAGGAATAAACCTGAATATCCTGTTGCCGTACCTACCTCCAGAATATTTTTAGCTTCAATTCCTTTTTGCATTAAATATCATAAAGTTTAAAAACTTCCCTTGTTATAATTGGAATATTATCATTTAAACTTTCCATTTCTATATTTTTCAGTACTTCATCATCTATCTGGAATAATTTCTGTGTATATTCTGATGATTTAATAAAGTTTTCAATCATATATTTTTACCATATTCCTTTATATTTTAATCTTTTTATTTTTCTTTGTTTTATAATTAATTTTTCATAATATCTGTTATTCACAATATCCTTTAATTTTCATACCGAACTATATCATTTCCCCTATTTTTAAACATTGGGAACATCACTGCGAAAATTATGATTCAATTATAATTCCAATAAAAATTATAGATACAGGCTCCATAACTTTTTAAAAAGTAACTGGGTTTTCCCTGTACCTTTTTCAGAATAAATATCTGTCAAATTTTCAAAAGATACTGCCATTTTTCCTGTTTTTCACCTATTTTCAAAAAATCCTTTTATATTCCTCATTAAAAACTGAGTTTTTCAAAGGATTTCCCTATACCTGTACCCTTTTCCAGTCTAAAAATTATTTTCCGTACTTCTTCATTTAAAAGTGTATTTCCTGAATTTACACATTTTTTTAATGATTCAGGGAAAAGAAATCCCTGCATCTGTAAGGGAATACATATTCTGAGTAAAGTTTAAAATAGCTATATTTTTGTATATTTCTCCAAATATGAATATCTTTCATAGCAATTTTTTTCAAAATATTTCTGATTATTTTTTAAGAAATAAGATGATAAAAACTCCTAAAACTAGAAAAATCAATATTACAAAACCATATTTATCTGTAATTTCACTTATTCTGATTATAGCCTTTGTCAATTCCGGCAATTCCTGATCCAAATCAGAATATATGACAGTAAACTTCGGAACAACTACTCTAAGCAAAAACAGTTACTATCACAAACGCTGTAATAATAACTGTCACAGGATATATTGAGAGATTTCTGACATCTCTTTTTAACTTTTTCCTAAACTTATACTTCTCAAACAAATTTTTAAATACTATTTTCCAAGTTCCTGTTTCTTCTCCTATTTTTACCAGTTCCAGAAATTCTTTTACTTTGTGTAAGGCTCCCAAAAGCTTTTTCCTAAAGAATTTCCTCCTTCTATTTTTCTTACAGTTTTTATTATCCTATTTTTATTTCTTTCCTGTAACCTTCAGAAATAATCCTCAAAGCTTCTGTTAATTCTATTTTTCCCTTTAAAAGATAGTACATTCCTTTTTGTAAAGGAGCACAGTTCCTTTTTCAGTAATTTTATCACTGCTAAATTTTTAAGCTAAAAACAGTCAATTTAATCCCCCTTTGATTTTTTTAAACTGTTTTATTATCTGTATTTTTCTTCTTCTGTTACTGAACTTTTTCAAAGTTTCCGCTTTTCAGATTTATCTGCTTTTATTTTCCTGTTTTTCAGGTTCTTTATTTATATTGTTTACTTCATTGTTTTCAACATTTTTATTAATGTTTTCCTCATTTTCAGAGTTCTTTTCCTGACTTTTCCTTTCACTTCTCTTTACATCGTTAATATAGCTTGCACCCACATTTAAAATTCTTTTTGAAAAAGTTCTTTATAGGCAGGCTTCCTTATAAATAAATGTCTTTTTCAAATGAATCAACTCTTGTCAGTTCAAGTAATGAAAACAGCCTTAAAACAAATCCTATTGCAAAAGCAAATCTTATTGTATAAAATTGTTCTCCAAAAACATAAATAACTCCATTATTTACGAACTTTCCTACAAGTCCTCCAAATATTCCTGCCAATATTGCTGAAATTCCACAAACTATAGCATACGCACCCACATAAGCATCAGCAGGGTTCTTCAGAAACTTCCATCATTAAATTCAGTAAACTTAATGTTGTTGCTGTAAATCCTACTGCATCAATTACTGCGCCGCAAAAAGCATTGACATTTTATTATCCTGTGTCATTGAAAAAAATATGTAAGGACATAATATGTTGTAAAAGAATATACCCATTCTTAACATAGTTTTATTCCCATACTTATCCGACAATTTACCATATATTATGTAAAGTACACTTGACAGTATTGCAGTAATAACCCTCATCTGGGAGATAAACATTGTATTTACGCCAAGTATCTTTATTCTGTAATATTCTGTCAGAGGTTTTAAAAATTCCCATGTAAACAGCCATATGGATGCAAATTTCAGATAAAGGACAAAGTTTTTATTTTTAAATGCAGCTTTTATGCTGATATTCTTTACTTCCTCCCCTAAATCCGGAATATAGTGAAGATACATAAATACTGCAGATCCTATTGCTGAAACTGCCATTACTGATGTAAGCAGCAATATGGAGCTTTTTATCAGGTAGAGATAAAATATATCCATAGAACAATGTGTATATCACTGTTGACAGTGATGAAAACAAATTACGTTTTTCCAAAAATATTTTCCTCTTTCCTTTTTATTTATAATTTCTACCATTGTAGCTGTCCATACGTTAGTTTACAAAAAGGTGATGACAACCCATAAATAAACATTATCATAAAATATACAAACTGATTTCTCATATCAAATAGCACTGCAAAAGGCAGTAAACATATAACTAACCTTGATATTGTAACTGACAGAACAAGTGTTCTTCTTCTTCCACCTAAAATTGTATTTACTCTTTTAGTAAATATCTGCAATAAATATCCGGCTGTTGGCAAAGATGATACTACTGATATAAAAAGAACTCATATTAAAAATATATTGCCAGACTTAACAGCACAAAAACTTTGCATTCCACTGAAAAACCATTAAAGAACATAACTTCCAGTATCGCATATTTTCTAGTATTTTTATTGAATGTTCTACATTCACTTTTATTCCCTGCCCTTCCGGAATTATTTAAATTTATTTGGCATCCAAAGCCAATTTTCCTAAAGCTATCGATCCTACAAAACCTGCTTCATCTCCAAGTCCTGGATACACAACATACTCATCAATTTCTTCAAGTATTTCTTTTTTTCTGTACATACCGTTTAAAAATTCCTGTAAATATTTTTCTTATACGTGAAACAGATGCTGCTGTTTCATTACTCCTCCACCATTATTATTCTCTGAGGAGATAAAAATCAGTACATACTTCATAAGAGCCTGTGCCAGATAATAAGCCTCCATATCCCACACTTTTTCATTATCAGCCAGTTCCTGTCCCTTTTTCCCCCATCTTTTTTCAATTGCAGGTCCTGCAGCCATTCCTTCAAGACAGTCTTTATGAAATGGACAGTTTCCTTCATAAGTATCTTCAGGATGTCTTTTCATGAAAATATGACCCATTTCCGGATGTGTAAGTCCCTGAAGCATAGTTCCATTTACAACTGCTCCTGCTCCAATTCCTGTTCCAACTGTTATATACATAACATTTTTCAATCCTTTTCCTGCTCCCCACCATGATTCAGCCAGTGCCGCACCATTTACATCTGTATCAAATTCCATTGGGACATCATAGTGCTTTTTCAGTTCCCCAATCATATTATAGTCACTCCAGTATGCCTTTGGAGTTTTTGTTATATAACCATATGTTTCTGAACCTTTTACAGGATCAATGGGACCAAAACTTCCAACCCCCATAACATCAAACTTTTTATCCTTAAAATACTCTATAACCTTAGACATTGTTTCTTCAGGAGTAGTTGTTGGAATACTTATTCTGTCTATTATTTTCCCATCTTCAGTTCCAAGACCACAGATAAATTTTTGTTCCCCTGCTTCTACTGCTGCAATTATCGCCATAATTCCACTTCCTTCTTTTCTTAATTCTATTTAAAAACTATAATTTATTACCTTATATTTTTTCATAATTATTTTTCTATAACGTTATGGTAGAATTCCATTATTTCTTCTTTTGTAGCTGTTGCTGTTCCAATTTTTAGCTAACTACAATACTCTGAAGCCATATTTGCAATAGCTCCTGCTTCAAACAGATCTGCTCCTGCACATACTGATAACAGGAATGTTGATATAAAGGTATCTCCTGCTCCTGTTACATCATAAACTTCCCTTGCTACAGTTGGTATTCTCTTATGTTCATTCCGGAAAAAGTGAAACCCCTTCCTCACTTCTTGTCAGAACTACATTATCAAGCTCCAGTTCTTTCTTTAGCTCTGACATCTTTTTGAGCTATTTCTTCTTCACTCTGGAATTTTTTCATTCCAAAATAATCAAGGATTTCTTTCCTGTTAGGAGTCATTGAAGTTGCTCCCTTGTAATTTTTAAAATTATTAGGCTTAGGATCCACAACAACTTTTCTGTTATATTTCTTAGCTATTTTTATTATGCTCTGGGAAACAAATTCTGTTAGCACTCCCTTATTATAATCTGAAAGAAGTACTGCATCTGTATTTTCAATGTCCTTTTCTACATTTTCTATTATTTTTGATTGTATATTTTCAGTAATATCTGTATCCTTTTCCCAGTCCAGCCTCAATAACTGCTGACCTTGAGAAAAGGACTCTGCTTTTTGATTATTGTAGGGTCTTGTTCCATCTATGACAATTCCTGATGGATTTATCTGCTTAGCTTCAAGTTCCTTTACAAACTTTTTCGCCATTGCTGTCCTGTCCCACAACTCCATAAACAGAAACTTGTGCTGACAGGCTTTTTAAGTTATTTGCCACATTCGAAGCTCCTCCGAGAACAAATCTTTCCTGTTCAATATTTACCACAGGAACCGGTGCCTCAGGAGATATTCTGGTTACTTTCCCTATTAAATATTCATCCAGCATCATATCACCAACAACGGCAATTTTAACCTTACTGAAATATTCAGTATTTCCTTCAGTCTTTCAAATGAAATCATACTCTATCCTCTTTCTGAACTTAATCTAAAATTATTTTTATTTGCATTTATAAAATTGTGTTCCTATATTATACTATATATTTCAGATTATATCATTAATTTCACATTAATAATTTTCGAGGAAATTAAAAAAATTATGGCTTTCTGTATTTATTTTTCTGTCTTCTGGATTATAGCTTCTATTTCAATGTAAATATCCCTTACTTCCATGATTTTTCCTTTTGTATTTAAAGAGGGACCAATTATAGGTATTGCTGATAGGAAAGGAACTTTTCTCAATGTTTCCTTGTTTACATTCTGCTTTAGACCACCTATAAAGTTGACCCTCCGTCATCTAGGCTAATAATAGTTTTAGTCTGATTTTTCTGTTTTGCTCCTGATGTGGCGCTATAATTAGATGTAAGCTTAAAATTACTTATTTCCGTATCTATTTTCAGCAGAATTTTCTTTTTCATTTTTATTTTTTTAATTTCAGGCAGTATCCTGAAAACTATTCCAGCTTCTGAAAATATAGGCTCTATGTAATCTTCATTATTTTTTTGTTATTTTCTTCTCTCCCATGATCACTTCTTCTGTAACCTTGAGTTCCCCTTCTTCATTTTCCATTATCATAAGAGTTGGCATTGCCTCTATTTTTATATCTCCGTTTTTCTCTTAAAAGGTTAAAATCAACTCCCAGAAACTTTCCTCCGCTTGAAAAATTGACCCGATGAAAACCTCTCCATTTAGAAACTTTGCTATAAGACTAGTTTTTGCCGGAGTCTGGTTATCAGTGCTGGCACTCCAGTCTACTCTAGCCTTTCAAAAAGATTTGAGCTTGTATCAATTATTCTTCCCTTTATTATTACCTGTTCTTTTTGGCCTGTCCAAGTCTTTTATTATTCTTCTGACTTCTTCCATTTTTCTTTTCATCTCCATGCAGAATAACCTTATTATCAATTCCCACTATTTTAAAACCGCTCAACCCATCCAGTTTTTCTGATATTTCCTTGACATCCCTGTATTCAAGTTCCACTTCACCCTATTTTCTCATTAACTGTTTTCTGAGGTGTTTCTTTTCCGTTATTTTTTCTTCAGTTTTTCTGTTTTTGTATTATTTTCTTCGTTTTTATTTTTATACTTCCCTTTTCCAGTTCTTCTTTTTTTCTGCCTTTTTCTTCCCTGTAAATAAATATTCTATTTTACATTTTTGTACATCTTTCTTATTCACATAATCTGTTATTTTTTTCTGAAAAATATTATTTCCTGTAAGAAAAAGCATAAAAATTATAACTACATTTTTGAACCTTCATTTTATTCCATTTATTCCTAAACAACATTTTTCTATCCTTCCCAATTAATTTTTTTATACCTATTTTACCCTTTTCAATAAATCCCAGAGAAATTTTAAATCCTTCACCCGTAAGGTCAATATACATTCTGGAAGTATCTATAAACTTTCTGCTTTTATTAAGAAAAATACAGAAACTTTCCAAAATTATTCAGTGAGCCATACAATGTAAAATGAATATATTTCAGTTTATAGCCATTTCTCTCCCACAATGTCTCTGCTTTTTGATATTTCATTCATTTTAAGCCCGCTTTCCCTTGTAAAAACATAAATCATCTTTTTAAATTCTGACTCATTTTTCATGGAAAGCAGTCCTAATTTCCCTGTTATTATTTGAATCTGCTCATAATCAGACTGTATTTCCTTCCTACGTTCTTCCCTTTCTGAAATAACATTTTTCTATTTTTCGCTTCCAGTTCCTTTTTATTTTCCTTCAGCAGTTTTTCGTTATTTTTCATTCCCTGTATTTCTGATATTTGGTGTTTAATCCCAATATTCCCAGCACAAAGCAACAGAACCAGTATAATTCCCTTTATTTTAATCTTTTCCATTCCAACCTTCCCACACTATTCTTTCTCACTTACAGTATATTCAAAAAACTGTTGTTTCATCATTGTCCTTTATATATCCAAGTTCGCTGTTTTCATATTTTTTTCCCTTACACTGTTTTCAAACTTTTCAAAATTATCAAAAATTTTTCTATTTCTCCCTGTATCAGCCATTTTTATTCTCATACTTCACTTTTAGTATAATCTATTCCGTTAATACTGTTATCTCAGAAATTTTATAAATGAATAATACTCCTTCCTTTTTATTCCATTATCAATTTCATTTAATTTCGATAACTCTTCTGAATAATCCGGAAGTTTTTCATTCTTCTCCTTTAAATATTCAGATTCAGGCTTTTCACCTGTTTCTTCAGATTATTATCAACCTGCTTCCCTAAAGGAATCATTCCATTTAAAAATACATAGATTCCTATCAGAACAACAACAACCAGTACATCTTTTTAATTTTATATTTTTAAAATCTCCAAGCTCAAGCTGATTATTTTTACTCAGAAAATTTATATTATTTTCCAGTTCTTCATTCTGAAAAAATATTCCTTATGTCCTCTTCTTCACAAAAAGAAAGTTTTCATATCCCCAAAATCAAAATTTTCCCTGTCTTCTATATCCTCCAGTTTTAAATCAGAGCTTTTCAAGTTCTTCTATTTTTTTCATTTTTTTACCAGCATTCTTACACTGTTTATTTCCCCAACCTGTAATATTTCAATATCTTCTTTCCTTCGAAAAACCATAAATTATATCAAAAATCCGTTTTTATGTCCATAAGCTTAAATCCAGCTTGTCTGCAACTGTTTTTTTATATCATTTATCTGTTTTCTTTCCATATACAGATTTACATACCTGTTTTTCCATATGATTTAAATAATATTTTTGTATATATATTTCATATTTTTATTTATAAAATTATTTTTTTAGCCTGTAAATCTTCTTCAAATAAAAAAATAAGGATAGTGCAGAATAACTGAAACAGCCATTTCTTCATCTATTTCATCTCTTCCCTTAAATTTTTCAAGAATGGAAGATAATTCCTGATTTTCAAAAAACAGAATCTCTTCATTCATGTAAATATATACTTTATCCTTACTTCTCATATAAATTTTTATTTTTTTCAAACATTTTTTTCACCTCAATTTTTCCTTTTTATATTTCAGTTTAAAAACAAACCCGCCATTCTTTTTCCTGAATTTCCACAGTCATGGAATCTATTCTTTTTAAAATTCCAGTTCCTCCCTATAATTGACTTCTTTCCTAAAACCTTCTTAAAATATACTATTTTTCAGATTATTATAAACTGTATTTTTCTTCAAGTGGCGGAAAATATTCATTTCCTGTAAAATCCTTTATTTCCTTTATTTTTAAAGTTCCCAATACTTTCTTCATGATTACCTGAAAATAGAAGTCTTTTCAGTTCATTCTGACCAGATGTGCTTATTATGAACTTCTTATTGAAATAATCACTTTTCCCCTTTATAACTTTCTGATTTCCGTTAATGCTTAATCCCTGTTTTCCAATCTTTCAGCAGTTTTATCTTCCATGTTTGCCATATAACTGTTTGATATTTTCCTGCTCCTGTCACTTTTCTCCTCAGAACAGTTATTTTCCCACGCTCATACACAAAATAGATAAATCCTGTTGAAAAAGTCAGAATGACAGATAAAATTATAAGAACATAAACAAGACTTGCCCCCTCTTTTTTTATTCTTCACCAGATCCCCCTCTACATTAAATTAATTACCTTAACTTCTTCACTGCTCCCGTTTTTCATTACAATCATAAATAATCTGTCCACTTTTTTTAAATTCCATATTTTCATATTCTCCTAAAACTGTCCTGCTTCCCAGATTTAACAGATTTATTCCTTCTGATATGTATAATTTCTTATTTGTGTATTCCAGCTTATAAAATAAGTTATCCTTTCTAAATAAAACATAATTTCCTTTTATATGAAAATTATCCATGCTTCCTTCATATTCAAAAACTTCCCTGTCCCTGTTTGATATATCTTCAGAAATTTTATCTGTAAGAAAGTGGATATTTTCTTCCAATTTCTGAGTTTTTTTGACTTTTTCTTTTCTATCATTACAGTTCTTTTTAAAAAATACTGAAATTACAAATACAACTACTGAAAACAGGAGCATACATATCAGTATTTCAAGAAGCAGATATCCTCCTGTTTTTTTACCCGCCTTATCCCTTTCATAATCCCCCTTTTTTACTTTTATTTCAGGAAAAATAATAATCCTTTTTCCCGTCTATAATTATTTTCAGTATATATTCCTTTTCCCTTTTTTCATTCAGATAATAGTTTTCTGTTGCTTTTATTTCCAGATTACGACTTTTTCCAGTGACACTCTCCTTCAGTATCTGATACTTTCCTTCTATTGCAAATTTACTGTAAAAGTCATTTTTATTCTGTATCGCATGTTTGCCAATCCGACTGTACAGAAATGCATAATCTTTTTGTTTTCAATATTTCTGACATATTTTCTGTTTCCATGTTAAAAATATTTTTCCTGTCAATTTTACTGTCAATTCTGAAAGTCTTTAAAATCAGATTTGAAACAGGTGTCAGGACAATAACAGCAAAAATATGGATAAAAGACTTTCAACCAGCGTTTCCCCTTTATTTTTTTCATGATTAAATCCGTCCCCTTATAATATTTGAATATCCATTATCCTTGTAATAACCCCCATAATAAGAAAAAGGTGCAAAAGGAATATACTCAGCTTTTTCCCTTTATTTTTTTAGATAAAGTATAAATAGAATTACCATAATTCCAGCAAGAAAATATACCGCATGATAAAATTTTTACTATTTCTGCAAGATTTTTATATCCCAGATTTCCTCCAATTCCCATCATTAGCTTTTATATCTCCGAGATCCTATAAGTTCCTTCTTAAAAATAATCTTCCAGTATATACAGAATTATTAACGGCATCGGATAGACACACATTCCTAAAAAAATATCCTTCCAGATTTCCTTTTTACCATACCTTTTAATAATCCTGTAATTATAAGTATTACAAAAACCACTGTCAGGTATTATTTTCTTTTTATATCTGTCATACATATATAAAAAGTAATATATTCAATAATTTCAAATATATGAACTGCATTTAAACCAGACATTATTTTCTAATTTCCTCATTTGGAAATGCCTTGCTGTTGGGATCTGTCTTTGCATATACTTCTCCATTGCTGTATAAAATTTTCCCATGAATATTTCCAATCTTGAAATTTCCGCTGTTATCTGCTCCTATTCCAAGTTTCTTTAAATCTCCTGTTCATTGAATATGTCCTGTAAACTATTTGGTATATCTCCCCCATGATCGATGCTCCAAGATGTTGATGAATTGTTTAGTTCCGCTATTGCCCCTATTATTTTACTCCTGTTTGCCTTATTCAGGTACTTTCCCACCTGTGGCACTGCTATTGCCGATATTATTGTAATTATGGCCACAACAAGAATAACTTCAACCAGAGTAAAACCCTTCTGAAACTTTTTCCTTTTTACCTCACTTTTCATAATAACCCCACCTTTTTATCATTAATTTTTATTTAATTATTTATACTATATTTTTTTATTATTTGTCAAATTATTTTTAATTATTTTTTTATATATTTTTCTTTTTATTAAAAACATGATATTAAATACATTTATAAATCATGTTCTATACAAAAAAATATAGTGGTTATAGCTCTCAGAATAAATTTTATAACACATATAAAATCAACTTAAAAACGATTTTTTTAGATGAATCATAGTAAAATTTATATTCCATATATTCAACTCCAAATTTCATCAAATTATAGTAAGTTTCTCCACATAAAGGATTACTGATGTCAATTGCTATATTGAAATAAATTGGAAAAATTTTTTTCTTCTTTTAAAATCTCTAGTTGAAACAATTATCGTATTTTTCAGCTTCTTCAAAGCATTCGTTGAAACTTTTAATTTCTTCATCTGACATTGCCTCCGGATTTATTATTATGATAAAAGCCAGACACAGCAATCATATTCAGAAAAGAATCATTACAAAATAATATAATCAAAAAATTCTTTTTCTGCCTTCAATTTTTCCACCTTTGTAAATATAAAATGTTCTTCTTCTCTAGTTAAACCGTAACTTACAATATGAGAAAGATGAGTATTTTTCATAGTTTTTTTCCTGTCATGGGATTCATAAAATATTTTTGCATAAAGTAATTACCTCCTTACAGTTTTACTTTTAATTTCATTATACCTTGAAAAACTATTATTTTCAATTTATTTTAGATATTATTTATTTTTCATCTTCACACATATTATAGAACCTAAATATTTTTTTGTGATTTTATTATACTAAGACCAACTTTAAGTCTACATAATTTTTTTACATTCCCACTCAGTTTTCTATTTGATTTTCTAAAATTTGAGGATACTCCAAGAATTCACCCTTCCTGACATCATCCATCCGTGCAGGTTTCCCATCTTTTGACCTTATATTATCCCTTAGTCCCTTCACTGTCCCGGTAACAAAAATTTATGGCATTACTACTTTCACTATACATATTACTAATATTTTTTTATAAAACAGACAGCCTGATAATTTTTCCAGACTGTCTTATATTCAATTAAATTAATCCCAGTAATGGTTTTAAATGTGTTGTTCATTTCCACAAATTCTTCATAGGTAATATCTGCCTTGTCATTAAAGATAATGTATATACCCTTTTTCAAGTAGCAACACTCCCTTTGCTTTCCCTTAAGTCTTTCCAGAAGCTCTTCCTTTGGTACTTTTATAAAGCTTATTATAACTTTCTTCATTGAAGTACATTACTGGGGATAATGTAAATAATACATCTTCCAGCATTCCTATATTACAATTTTTTCTCCTTCAGTTTTAAAAATTCAGGATTTATACTTTCTCCATAAGTTCTTGTTTCCGGAGTTCTTCCTTCCTCATAAGCACCATTATAAGCTACATATAAATCAGCAACATAAGGATCAAAAAAATATTTATCACTTTTTGGAAGGTCTTCATATATTATTTTCTTATAGTCTATCAACTTGTATGTTATCTTAAATTCATAACATAACTCATCCCAACATGCCGATAACATCCTTTTTATCTCTCCAATCATATGAACCTTCTATTGAAACTCCTTTAGTTTTAATATTCTTAGCATCATAAAAACATACCAGTTCTGTCCCAAAGTCAGGTATTTCCGGAATTTCACTATCTTTCAATCCTAAAGGTTCTTCCAGTTTTGACAGTCCTTCCATAACTTTCTCATGTCTTTCTTCCATTGATTCATTTACATCTACTTTTCTGTATAAATGAATTGTTCTTTCTTTATTTTGCATAAATTTAAATATCCTTTCAATTTCATTTTTCTGGTCTAATCCTGATTTCATCAATTGTTTTCTTATATTTTGGATTCTTATCTAACCAGTCAGTAAATTTAATCTTCACCTCTTCCTTTGGAAATTCATATATTACTTTAATTTCTGGATTTTTGGTTTTTGGCTTCATTTATTCTTCTGAATGTTTTTCCTAAATTTTTCATAGCACTTTTTATTCCAATGAGGAACATTTCTCTTGCATCAATCAAATAAGTTGTACCATCCCTTTACTTCAATTCCATCAAATTTTATGAAATTCATTCCTCGAGAATTAGGATTATCATATCTTAAAGCCGGAATTATATTTTTCGGTCCATCTGGGGTCTGCTGCATCATACTTCCCGCTGTTCCCCACTGAAATTCTTGTGCTTTAGGCTTTCCTGCAGGATTTACTTTAGTTTCTATTTCCCCGACTACTCTACTTTCGAAAAAAATTTTTAATGCTTCTTCTTTTGTTCCTTTCAACTTTTTTTATAGCATTACTAGAAGTGGTCTCTGAAGAACCAATTTTTCTTAAATCTTCTAAACTCATTTCTTTAATTTGTTTACTTGTAAATCCATTTATTATTGGAATAGTTTCCTATTCAACTTTAGTAACTGGTTTTAACTATAGGATTCTTTTGGTACTTCCAGTGTTGTCACACTCTTTACTGATGTAATCAAATTTGTACCAACTGACCCTATTGCCGTTCTTACAGAAGATGAAGTTGTTACCGTTATTCCTGTTGACACATTCGAATTAAACGGAACTAGGGAAGTACTTGTATTTATTTTTGACGTTGGTTAACTTCTTCTGATGTACCATACTGTACCTCTCCAGGAGTATATCTGTCTGCAAAATCTCCTAAAAAAACTTCCTAGCCCCAGTGTGTACACCCTTATATAAGAAATATAGGAGAAATCAATCCCTATATTTCTATTTTTCCTTCTTACTTTCTGACTTTAATGTATTTTTATATTTTATTCTTTTTCTGAGTTCTTAATAACTTTAAAATCATCTATTTTTAATCCTCCCTCTATATAAATCATATCGCCTTTATTATAACTCACCTTACTTTTCAAAAATCTATTAATATTTTTTTCTGTCAGAAATATCTGATTTTTACATATATAGAATATTCATCTATTACTCTATATACTTCTACTATCGCTTCAATATAAGATGAATTTTTTTATAGGTTGTTCATATGATATTTTATTAGATTTATTAACCGATGATTTAAAAGAAAAAGAATGTGAGCAATGTGAGCTTTGTTCATTTTTATTGTTTATCTTCATACTTTCACATACAAAAATCAATTAATAATCTTCCTTCTAAAATATCCCCTTTTTTTATACTTTTTTATTTCTTTTTATATCTGTTACGTAATCATCATGTGATAAAAAAATATACAAATATTTCTTTATTATCTGATAATCTTTTTACTAAAAGCTATTCTTTCGTATGTATCTGCTAAAAAGAATTTCTTTTTATTAAATATCTTTTTCATAACAATGTACTCCTTAAAAATATTTTTCTTTTATAATTTTTATTTCAGTTTATGAAATGATTTAATGTTAAGTGTTTTTTTCCTTTTCTCGAAGCAGTTTTTTTACAATTCTTGTACCATATTTTTATATCACCATTATTAATTTGAATATTTCCATATTCAAAATTTGTGACTGTAATTTCTACTCTATTATTTAAAAACTAACTCAGAAAACAACTAAATTTTTACTCAAAAATTATTTTTGTCCCTCATATTTTGAAAAACTAATTATATTTTATTTGGAAAAATTAGAAATATAATTATTTTTTTATTATAATTCTTCATTAAGATTTGTTCAATTATATGAACTAAAATTATATTATTATATACAAAAAGTTGTTATCATTAAATAATAATATTTTTAAATTTTTCACTATTTTCTTTTTACATATTCAAAAAGGCTATTCAAAAGAAATTTATTTTTTTATTTTTTTCGCTCTTCTATTGATAATTCGTTTTTAAAAAAATCTTTCATTAATTTCTTTTTTTAATTCAAAAAAACGATAATTTTTTTCTATAGTTTTTATAATTTAAATATCTTTTATCAATTTCTTTTTATCCTCTTCTACAGATATTATCAGCTCATTTTCTATTTCAATAGTATTATTTACCAAAATATAAAAAAATCTATATTTATTGTTGGTTTTTCTTGCTTATATATTATTTTCATATCTATATACCATTCCAACAATAATGTAAAAAAATAATATCTGTATAAATATACTCTTTTTCTTTATCATTTAATTTGCTAAAAATTATAATTATAATTTAGAATTAATGTAATACCTTGTTTCATCCTTTTTTTACTTCATAATAAAGTGCAATATCTGTAGCAAAATCATGATAAGTGTACTCATCAATTCCAAATTTTTCATCATAATTTAAAATATCAATTTCTTTTTGAATAATCTTATAAAAAAATCATCCCAACTATCTATTTTACTTCCATCTAATTCTATAATCCATTTATTTTTAGATTTTTTTCGTATATTTTTATTTTTATTACTTTCATTAGTTATTATTACCTTATTTTCTAACACGATATTCTCCTTATTTTTATTCTTGTAAATGTTTTATAGTGGTCATTTATATATTATTTTACACCTTTCTATAAACCTCTATTTAAAAACAACCTTCACTTCTTTTCCATAAAATGCAATTCCAATTTTCAATATATTCTTTATCCCTCTTGCCCTAAGCTTTGTGTCATATTTCTTTTCATCAATCTGTTTCAATGCCTTCTCTGCACTTTCTTCCATTCCCTTTTTTGTCTTCGATATTTTAAATTCCATTAGATAAAGCTTTCTCGTTACTTTTTATCGGAATCATTGCAAGGTCATATCTTCCATATCCGCTTTCATCATTTGAAATAATCTCATATTTCCCATCAAAAATCCAACAAGCCCTATCATAAATACCTGATAAATCTTCTCCATTTCCTTATCCAAGTCAAAATGGCTCAGCATATTTATCATTATTTCTCCCAATGTCTTCTCAAATTTCTTAATATCTCCACCTTCAAGTGCTTTCATCAAAATGTTGGTTTTTCACTTCTGTTCCAAAAAAATCTATTTAAAAAACATATTACCAAAAATATTTTCCGTATTTCCTTGTTTGGAATTCTTAAATTATAGACATCTGTATATTCTGTTGTTACATCTATTTCCTTCTGCTTTCTGTCTTTTTGTCAAATATCCGCTGTATAAAAAGTAATTGCCATATTTCATTATCATTGCTTAAAAGACTTTTTATTGTTGTCCCATCTGAAATATATTTTTCAATACTTTCCCCGTCAGTAAAACGTTTTAAATCTTCATAGACACTTTCTCCGGCATGATTAAGCATATTTTTCTAAAAAGTGTGTTTCCTGAAACATTTGCCCAATATGCCTTGATTTCTCTATTATCAATATAATTCACAATAGACCACGGATTGTACTTCTCTTTCTCCAAAAAAATATCCATTATACCATTCTTTTACTTCTTCAATTTTATATTTCATACCAAAGTAATCAAGCATTTCAACCACTTCACTTTCAAGAAGTCCAAAAATATTCTGAATATTTTTTTATTCAATATAGTATCTACTTTTAGATTATTTAAACCAGAAAATATTCCTTCCTTTATAATCCTTGTTATACCTGTCAAAAATACCATATTTCAAGGAACTATTAGTCTTCAATGCTGAACTGTAAAATGTTTGAAAAAAAGTTTACTGCTTCATTGTAGTATCCTTTATCAAAAGCATTTATTATTGGAGCATCATATTCATCAATTAAAAATTATGACTTTTTCTCCATAATACTTATAAAAGGCTATCTGACAAAAATTTTTAAAAGACATTATGTAGTCTACATCTTCTTTTTCATAAAGCACTTTTTCAAATTTTTCTTTTATCCCATTCATTCATTTTTTTCTCTAATATACTCAAATTCAGCATATAAATCAAAAAATAAATAACTTCAATCTTTTTAAACATTCTTCCCAAGTATCTCCTTTTAAATCCTTCAGTGAAATGAAAAATTACAGGATATTTCCCTGTTCACTCATATATTCACTATTATATATTTTCAAATTTTCAAAAAGTTTTTATTTTCCTCTTTATTTTTTTACATCAAAAAAAGTATTTAATCATTGACATATTCAATGTTTTTCCAAATCGTCGAGGTCTTGTAAAAATGGTTACAGGAGCCCTGTTTATTAATAATTCCTCTATCAACTGTGTTTTTATCTACGTAGTAATAATCTTCCCTTACTATTCTTTCAAAGTCTTCAATCCCCACAGGAACAGCTTTCTTTCTCATAAAATTCACTCCCTCTTTTATTTTGCTATAAATAATTTCAATATATGTTAATTATACCATAATCTGAGATTTAAAAATAAAGCTATTTAAATGTTCTGTTTTGAAGATATCCATTGGATTTCACACTTTTCTTTTTCCATTTACAAGTTTTTTTCTAAAAACAATAGGGGAATACTCCCCCGTCATTGTTTTTCTACTTTCCATACACTTCATTTATTCTTTTTTTCATTTATTCCAAAAAGTAGGTCAGTATAAATCCTCCCAGATATGCCCCCATCATTGCGGCGATAAAAAAGAAGTGAGTTCCTTTTACAACTGTTAAAAATCCAAAGAATCCCAATATACTTGCTTTTTCTGTACTCAGGTTAAAAAAATGCGGCCAGAGCTCCTCCAGCTCCTGCCCCTATACATGCCGTAATAAATGGCCGTATCAAAAGGCAATGTCACTGTATATATAAGAGGTTCTGTCACTCCAAGTATACTGACCGGAAGAACTCCTCTTATTATTTTTTTCATTTTTCTATTTTTGGTTTTAATAAATATTGCAAATGCCGCACCTATCTGTCCTCCTGATGCCATCATAAGAATCGGTAAAATATAGTTCAATCCTCTTGTAGGCCCTTCAGGATCATTTTAATATGCTGTTTATTGAGATAAGTGCTCCCTGCAAACCAACCAGCGATAAAGGAAAATACAGAAACAGACAGCACAAGTCCTCCCAAAATTTCCTTCTGTTCAAACAAGACATTTAGACTTCCATATATCTGTTTTATTAAAAGTCCTCCAAATGGCTGTGTAATAAAAATAACCACAAATGCTGAAATAATTAATGTCAGCAAAGGAACAAAAAAATCCTTCAATATTCCAGGTATTATTCTTCGTAGCCCTCTTTCTACAAAAGCTGCCGTTATTCCCGCAACTAAAGCAATCAGTAAGCCACCTATCTCAGGGAAATAAGGCTTATTGCTGAAGGGAAGTATTACCGGCAATCTGTTAACCATTCCCAGTAAAGGCATAGCTGAATTACCGACAAACAGCAGCCCTATAACTCCTCCTAAAATCTTATTTCCTTTAAATTCCTTTGTGGCATTCATACATACGAAAACTGGAAGATATGCGTATGCCATCCAGCCTATTGTCTTTAAAACCTGATACCACCATGTTCCTATGAAGATTTTCCCCTCAGGCAGAACATCAGCTATATTTGTAACTCCCTGTATAAATCCTGCCGCAACAAGTACAGGAAGCAGAGGAAGGAATACATTCAGAATTTTTCTCAGAAATCTGGAAAATGGACTTATTTTCTTAAGTTCTTCCAGTTCCCTCCTCTTTTCCTCCTGAATTTTTTCCTTTTCAATTTTTTCAATCTTCTGGGAAATTTCAGAGCTTATTTTCTGTATTTCCTGCGATTCCTTCTGCTCCCTGCTTCTTTCCCTTTCCTCTTCTGTTACTTCATTCAATTTTGTTCTTGTTATTTTAGAAAGCTCTTCTCCTATAAGATTTACTCTGTCCGCCCTGAAAAAGTATCTTAATTATATTTCCTTCTTCAGCAGAAACCCCAAGAGCTTCCCCTATTTCCATAAAAATTAGTTATTTCAACTTTATTAAGCTTTTTCAGTTTTATAATAAGTTCTGTCTTATAGACGGAATTTGACACTATATTTCTCTTTCCGCCTGAAAGCTCCACTATCCGCCTTGCTATATCAATATTATCCATTTTTGCTCCTCTTTTTATATTTTTAAAAAGTGTCAGCAGTCTATTTCCCTTCTGGAACTTTATACGCCTGACTGCAAATAGGACATTGTAAATATTCATGTTTCCCACTTATAGGAAATACAGGGTATAAAAAACAATGTGAACCATGTTCTATGTTGCATAAACTGCCATTCGGAGTGTTATGGCATCTCTCACAATAATAAGAACCAACTGTTCCAAGATTTTTATACATTGTTTTGCTTCCAAAAATAATTATCATATTTCCTCCTATATTTCTAAGTTATTTATCCCTAACCATAAATTCTATTTTTTTCTATTTCCAGCAGTTTCAGTCTCAAGTCTTCTTCAAGTACTTTTTCTTCAACTCCTGCAGGTGCCCCTGTCATAAGATCCTGTCCTTTATTTGTTTTAGGGAATGGTATTACTTCCTTAATGGAAGATTCCTTCAGCATTGCCATAAGCCATCTGTCTATACCAAATGCAAGTCCCCCATGAGGTGGCACCCCATATTTCATCACTTCAAGGAAGAATCCAAATTTTTCCTGCTGTTCTTCTTTCCCAAGTCCAAGTTTTTCAAATACCTTCTCCTGTAATTCCTCATCGTGAATTCTTATGCTTCCACCACCGATTTCATAACCATTTAATACCATATCATAAGAATCTGTCTTTATTTTTTCCAATTCATCTGTATCCAGATATTTTCTATCTTCAGCCTTTATGGAAGTAAACGGATGATGCTGTGCTTTATATCTGTTTTCTTCTTCACTCCATTCAAACATTGGAAAATCCACTACCCATAAAAATTTAAATGCATCTTTATCTATCAGACCTAAATCTTCTCCAAGTTTCAATCTCAATGCTCCCAGCCCGTCATGCACAGTTTTTATAGCTATCTGCCAGAATCAGTGCAATTTCATTATTTTTATACCAAGTTTTTCAATAATCTTTTTCATTGTCTCTTCACTGAAAAATTTAGCTATCGGTGAGTTTATTTCTCCTTTTTCATCTATTTTTATATAAGCCAGACCTTTTGCCTTAAAGTAGGTTTTACATAATCTTCCAGATCCTTTATATGCTTTCTTGAAAATTTTTCTCCTTCAGGTGCCACTATAGCTTTTACTTTCCCACCTTCTTTTACTGCATTTTCAAACACTGAAAATCCTGCATTTGCTGTTTCTTCAGATAAATCAATAAGCTTCATATCAAATCTCAGGTCAGGTTTATCAGAACCGTAGTTATTCATTGCATCATCATAGGACATTCTTTCAAATTTTTCTGTTATTTCATGACCTGTCACATCCTTGAATACTCTTTTTGCCAGTTCTTCCATTACAGTTATTACATCTTCCTGCTCCACAAAAGACATTTCCACATCAAGCTGAGTAAATTCAGGCTGTCTGTCTGCCCTCAAATCCTCATCCCTGAAACATTTTGCAAGCTGGTAGTATTTATCAATTCCTGCAACCATCAGAATCTGTTTAAACAGCTGAGGTGACTGAGGCAATGCATAAAAATCCCCTTTATTTGTTCTGCTTGGAACTACAAAGTCTCTTGCTCCTTCAGGTGTAGCCTTTGCCAGTATTGGAGTATCTACATCAAGAAATCCGTTTTCATTCATAAATTTTTCTTATTGAGAAAAAGCATGTCGTTTCTCTTTATTATGTTATTCAGCATTTTTGGTCTTCTTATATCAAGGTATCTGTAAGTAAGTCTTATATTCTCATTCAGATTCCCTGTTTCATCTATTTCAAACGGAAGCTGCTTTGCCTGACTCAGAATTTCTATTTCCTTAGGCTGTACTTCTATATCTCCTGTAGGAATATTAGGATTTTTGCTGCTTCTTTCCACAACAGTTCCTTTTTACTTTTTATTACCCATTCATTTTATATTTTTTTACTTTCTCAAGCATTTCTTTTCCTGAAACTTCTTCATTTACAAATATCTGTGTAACTCCGTATCTATCCCTCAAATCAATAAATACAAAATGCCCTTTATCCCTTATCTTGGAAATCCATCCCGATAGTACTACTTCTTCTCCAACATTTTCAATTCTCAGTTCATTCAGTTTATAATTTCTATACATTTTTAAAAATTCCTTTCCTATGTTTTACTTTTAATTAATAAAATATTTATTAAAAAAATATCTCTTTTAAAATTTCTTCTTTCTCCAAAAAAGCAAAACATTTCTTCTATATCTTCCTGTGAATATTTCTTTTCTTTTTCTTTTTTATTCCAATTTTTAAGTTTTTCATAACCTTCTTCAATTGTTATACTACTACTTTCATTTTTTTAAGATAAAAAATAATAGTTGCCAGTAATTCTATTTTATCTTCTATTTTTCTTTTCTTCTGAAGATATTAAATAAAAATCTTTCATATTAATATATAATCTAATTGCTTCTTTTTATATTATTCTTTTTCTTCCTGTAAGCTGTCAGTTATTTTACTTTTTTTAATAATTCTTTTTCAAGTTCAGAAAGTTTTTATTATTTATTTTAGTGTACTCTTTCAATTTTTGATATTGTATATTTATTAATTTTTGAAAAATGGTCCTTTCAGATCTTTTCTAAATTTAAAAATAATTTTTTTATCTCCTAAGTAAATTAATTTCTGTAATACTAAATCAGTAATTTCATTCTTTAACTTCATTTCCTTACACTTAATAAGAGTATATGCTATTAAATAATGACCTTTATTTAGCTCTGTTTCTTCCAGAGTAGGTTCATAAACAATAATATTAACATCTTTTGAAACTTTCTCATCAAATTTTTCAATTTCCTTTTTTTAACATTATTCCAGTCTAATTTACCATTTCCTGCTCCAATTGGTGGAAGAGATACACTTTCTATTTCTAATTTTTTTAGCAGTTCCTCCAGTTTTTTTAAACCTATTTCAATGTATTCTATTTTTGAATTTTCTCTCCAACTCCTTTTTGTTGGAAAATTAATAATTATTTTATTTTTTTCTTCAGTATATATTAAATCTTTTCCAATATCAATCTAAACAGGCTTTGCTTATACTTTTTCAAAATTATCTGGATATAAATTGATAAGCCAAACCTTTTCCCATAACTCCTTCTATATTAACTGGATTTATTAAAGCCTGTGTTTCACTTTCAAATATATTTCCCCTTCTAATTTCCATATTAGCCTCCTTTATGAAAAAAATAGATGAGTTAACTATAACATCAATTTTTTTATTTCTATGCAATTTTTCTATTTTATTTTTTTATTTCATCCGAATACACATATATCTTCCATTTGTTATCTAAATAAAGAATACCTTTCACTAAAAATTTCTGACATTAAAAAAATTCCTTTACACGTTGATTACTATAATCAAAATTGTATTCATTTTTTTAATTTTCTTTCTTCTTTTTTTGAATTTTTATAAATTTTTTTCTTCATTATTAGTAATATATTCGCATTTATAATTTGAAACTGGATGATAAAGCTGATATACAATTTCCTTAAATAATAAATTTTCTGTTTTACAAGATAAAATAATCATATTTTTTTATTTCCTTCTTTTTACAAACTGCATAATTATAAGGTATTCTATACTTTTTATGTAGTTCATTAATATGAAATGGAATATAATTATTTAAATTTTTTTATTTTTATTATTATCATTATTTGACTGATATTTTCCTCTCTTATTGACTATTTCATCATTAGCAGTATTTCTAAATTCATTTTGATTCAGTTCATTTCTAGGTTTCAATCCTTTTTCTAATATACTTCCCAAATTTTCTATATGTGTCAAGTGGTGTATCCACATAAAATCCCCCTTTTTATGATTTTCAGGTATACCAACTTTTTATTAATTCTATTTAACTATTTCTATCACTTCATCAAGGGAATACTTTTTCCTGCTCCCCTGTACTGAATTTTTTTTCAATGTGACAACATTTTCCTTCTGCTCATCTTCCCCTAAAATCAGCACATATTCCGCATTGATTTTATTTGCTTTTTCATCTGGGCTCCAAAACTTTTTGGATTATAGTCAAAACTTGCTTTAATGTCATTTTTCTTAATTCTTCCAGAGTTTTTATAAAATATTCCTTCGTATCATCAAAATATACTACATATACTCCATTTTCCTTATTTTCAACAAGTTTTTTTCATCCATAAGCATTGCTATTCTTTCCATTCCTGCCGCAAATCCTATTGCAGGTATTTTCACATTATCAAGAATTTCAAGAAGTCTGTCATATCTTCCACCTGCAAGAACAGTCGCCTGAGCTCCAAGTTTATCAGATTTTTATCTCAAATACAGTATCTGAATAGTAGTCGAGTCCCCTTACAAGTTTAGAATTTTCAACATATTTTATATTCAGCAGTTCAAGATATTTTTGTATCTTCAAAATACTTTTTACTTTCTTCATCCAGATAATCATACAGTTTCGGAGCATCCTAAATTGTTCCTGATCTCCCTTATCTTTTGGAATCTAATGCCCTCAAAGGATTTTTCTCATATCTTTTTTTTGAATCTTCACTTAGTTTATCAAGCCTTTCAGCCATGAAAGCCTTCAAATCCTCAATATATTTTTTTCTTGATTCTATATTTCCAAGACTGTTTATTTCAACTGTCAATCCTGTTATTCCCAGTTTTTCCAAAAATTCGCATCCCATTCTTATTATTTCCGCATCAAGATAAGGACTTCTTATGCCGAATATTTCTGCTCCAACCTGATGAAATTCCCTGTATCTTCCCTTCTGAGGTGCTTCGTATCTATACATAGGCCCGTTATAGAACCATTTTACAATTGGATCTGATTTGTGCAGACCGGCTTCAAGATAGGCTCTTACAACTCCCGCTGTTCCTTCTGGACGCATTGACACGCTTCTGTTTCCTTTATCCTTAAATTCATACATTTCTTTTGACACCACATCTGTTTCATCTCCGACACTTCTTCTAAAAAGCTCAGTTTCCTCAAGAATTGGAGTTATTATTCTCTCAAATCCATATTTTGAAAAAAACCTTTTTTTGCTGTATCAACTATAAAATCATATTTTCTAACATCATCAGAATGTCTATCCTTCATTCCCTTTAAAACACTTATCATATTATATCCCTTTCTCCAGAATAATTTCCATCATTCTGCCATTTATTTCTTCAATACTTCTCAGTTTATCATTTTTCCACAGTCTACAATATTCCATTTATATTTCATAGCCAGTTCCTTTGCTATGTTATAGGCATTTCTTAAATATTCAGCATCCTGCTCATGTATATCTTTTACTTTTTCACCTGTTATCTTATTTTTTCTGTCCTTCATAAGTTTCTGACTGACATCAAAAGGTATATCCAGAAAAAATACTAAATCAGGCTCCGGAATTCCTATTTTATTCCATTCCAGATCCACCAGCCAGTCCAGGTATTTTTCCCTTTCTTCCCTGTCCTTAATTTTAGACGCCTGATGAATCATATTGGAAATTGTGTATCTGTCACTCAGTACAACACCTCCATTGTTATAGAATTCTTCCCATTCCGTCTTAAATGAAGCAAATCTGTCTACTGAAAATAGAACTGAAGCCGCATAGGCATTCACACTGTCAGCCTTCTTCCCAAACTCTCCTGCAAGATACATTTTTACAGGCTCAGAAGCTTTGCTTTCATAATTTGGAAAAGATATCTTCTTTACTTTTTCCCTACCCTTTATTTCACACAATTTTTCATATAAAAGTCCTGTCTGTGTCTGTTTTCCGCTACCATCAGTACCTTCTATAATTATAAGTCTTCCCATTTTTTTATCCTACCTGTTTTTATTTTATTTTTATTACTTTTTCTCCAACATAGAAATGATTTACCAATGCAGCTAATAAATCAGGTCTTGTAATTGAATTAAGAAAATATCTGTTCGACTATTCTATCATTTAAGTCAGAAATTATAAGATTTCTATATTTATTTATAAAAAAATTCTGTTTTTCTGAACAACTGTAAATCTTATCTTCTATTTTTATATAATCTTTTTGTCAAAAGTATTTCATTTTTTTAAAGAAGTATATTTTTTTCAGAATTCTCTGACATAATTTTTCAAAAACCGCTCCTATAAGTGGAAGCATTGAAGCAATTCCAGTTATAAGTTCAAAGTATTTCCTGATTTTTCTTTTTTTATTATAAATTTTTTTCTTCATATCCTTTTTCAATCTCATCTATTTTTCCAGGGTAAAATCATATCCAAATAATCTTTTACAATCATTCCCCTTATATCTACCGGTACGTATAAACTCAGGCTGAACCATTCGTCATTCTTTTCCTCTGTAGCAGAACTTGTGGATATTTCCTTCTGATGTGCCTGATGTATAGTGATACTCAAAAAGTTTTATACAAAATTTTTTTCTTTTTTTCCCTGCTTGTCATAAAACCGTCTTCATAAAGATAAACAATCGGTTTTTCTATAAAAAGCTACTAGATTAAAAATAAAAAAATTATAGTACATAATATAAAAAACCGGCAAAGCAACTTCAGGAATAGGCGTCTGTTCAGAATTTTTATCAGAAAGGCTTAAAAAAATACACAATGATTCCACCTATTCCAATTATACCTGCCCAGACGGCTAAAAATTATATTATATGATAATTTCCTGTAAGCAGAACTGCTTTCAGTTTTTCTGTATTTATGCTATTTTTCTTATAATTTTTTTCTACTTTTTGTCAAGATTTCCCATGTATTAAATTCCTCCCTGGAAACTTTATCAACTTATATTTTACCAAACTTTTCAATTTTTTTCTATAAAAA
>BNJU01001239.1_pt1 | contig 137448 bp, 153 predicted proteins | sample 8539281 | NCBI WGS metagenome assembly BNJU01 (sample SAMD00202456, study PRJDB9452) | human saliva metagenome | isolation source: human saliva | place: Japan | reverse complement strand
CTTGCATCATGGAGAGAGTATTTTTGGGTACTGCCAAAAAAATCTTGTCGTTTTCATAGGGCCTCGTTATGTAGCTAATAAATACCAAAGGTTAAAGGTCAATTAATATAAACCTAATTTATTAATCAATATCATATTTCGTTCTTATAGAACTCTCAAGAAAGCTTACACCAGCCTTTTTTTCATTAATCTCCATTCATTAGACAAACTCCTCCAAGTTAAAAGCTTCATAACAAAAAAACCTAACTTTTGCATAAATCCTCCTACTTTCTATATTATCAATACGCTATCATCCAGACTAAAACTTCAAAATACTCTTCTTAATATCACTTCATCACCTTTTCAAGTAAAGTCTTATAGCTATCAACAATATCGTAAACTACCTCGTCGTTACTGATGGTCTTAAAATGTTCTCTTGCACAGTGAATCTTTGATTTTTCAATTAAACGAAGCTGCATTGAATTCATAGAACCCTTTGTCTCTGCAACAAAGTATATGTGCTTAACAGCTCCTTCATAGAATGCAATTGCCCAGTCAGGATTGTAATGTCCCACCGGAGTTGAAATATAAAATCCGTTGGGTAATTTTACGTACACAGCTACGTTTGTGTTTATATCCAGTTCAGTTGCAAATGCCTGCTCGTTGGATGAATCATAAACAATATGGTCATACAGATGCTTCTTTGCCTTCATTGCATTTACACCTAGACGTCCTTTAATAGTTGGATCAGTAAATACATCTATCCCATATTTATCATCCAAAACATCATATGTAATGTGTTCGATGATGGCAGTTGCCTTTTCATCATTGATAAGGCCTGCTACCTTAATAATGAATTCTTCTGGATTGTTTTTAAACTGATTAAAAGTTGTAGGCTGAATTCCTTGAAGAATCTGTATAACCGCTTTTCTAGTAAGTCCGGTCTCTTCAACAAGTTTTCCAATCAAATCATATTTAACATTAGAACTTGCAGCAATGACACTACCGTAGCTTGAGGACTCTTCCTTAACGAAAGACACACCGCTAGTAAGCTCCTCTTTTGATTTAATCTGTTCCATTGATCCGGTTTCAACCTTAAAGTAAATTTTTGAAACAATGAGCTTTTTATCAAGAGAGTTAATTGATTTTCTTATCAACTCATCCGTATCAAAATCTACCACGTATACAGACTTGGAGTTAATCTTATTCCACAATGCTTTGAATTCGGGCATAACCAGTTTATCTTCATCAACTTCCAATTCAATATTATTTTTACGTGCATCTTCAATTCCAACTGAACGACTATCATAGATAGAATCAATAATCTCGATTACTGATGCAGCAGAATCAGCTACTTCTTCAGCAACCTTTATTTCGCCATTCGCCTTGTCCTCATAATATTTATCTGTAAGCAAGCCTTTCTTATCTATGTAGCCATTCACGATAAGATCATATTGGATAGCATGAGCTGTATCCGAGTCAATAACCTGTTCATTACCTTTATCATCCTTAATTACCTTATCAATAAAGAGTTCTGCAGTAACTGCCTTTGGTCTGTCGGCAACTGCATCAGCAATTTCATTCTGAAGTCCCCTGGCGAAGCTATCATAGCTTTCACTAGCGATGACGGTAAGAACATTTACATTGTGAACATCGGCTCCAAGTACATTCGTATCCATACGTTCACCATCTTGGTTAACACAAAGGCGAAGTCCACGGCCTACTTCCTGACGCTTACGTACAGCGCTACTACTCTGCTTCAGTGTGCAAATCTGAAATACATTTGGGTTATCCCAACCTTCACGAAGTGCGGAATGAGAAAATATAAATCTAACCGGAGACTTCTTTGGATCTCTATCAAGAAGAAGCTCTTTGTTTTTCATAATAAGGTCATAGGCATCAACGTCATTTGACATCTTTTCCTTGGTATTTTCCCGCTTTTCATTGGCTTTACTATCAATTAGTTTTCCTTTTGTATCGATAGAAAAGTAACCAGCATGAGTTTTTCTGCTAGAATTTCAGAAAGATATTTTATATATTCATCTTCCCCCATTCCTATTTGAAGATGCTCTACGACATCTCTATATTCTTCTTCAAACATATCAGCATAAGAACCATTCATAGGCTGACCAGCTGCATCATACTGTTTGTACTTTGCAACTTCATCAATAAAGAACAGAGAAAGAACTTTAATACCCTTGTGGAACAATTCTCTTTCTCTCTGAATATGAGAAAGAATTGTTTCTCTAATCTGGATGCGGCGAAGTTGGTCTTCACTCACTTTACCAATAACTTCACCAGCAAACAGTTTAATACCATTGATAAATTCAACCGAGTCATCACGTCCATCAATTCTGGAAACAACGAATCCCTGCTTGTACTCTTCCATCTGTCCGGAATTGTCATAAAGGTTATATCCTTCAGAAACAGTACGAGTAATCTTTCTGATTCCAGTTGCACCTTTGAAATCAAACTGGATTGTAGCTGTAGGTGCGGCCTTTGAAAGATTAATACTTTCTAAATAAATATAGCTTTCAGTAGCGGTACTACCTGATTCGGTGATTCCCTTAACAGCAATCTTCTTAACAAGACGCTTGTTATAGGCTTCCATAGCATCTAAACGGTAAATCATATTATAAATACTATCTGACTTATGAGTCGCAGAATAACGAAGTGTCATCAAAGGATTAAACTGCTTTAAATTCTCCTTTGTCTGCTTACCTTCTACAGACTGTGGTTCATCAATAATCATGATAGGATTTGTTTTTGCAATAATATCAATAGGACGACGAGAACGGAACTCATCGAGTTTCATATAGATACGTCTCGCATCTTTTCCACGAGCATTAAATGCCTGAGCGTTGATAATCATTACATTAATAGAGGAATCCGACGCAAAACGGTCAATTTCAGTAAGCTGAGTGGAATTGTAAATAAAGAAGCGAATCTTCTTACCATACTCTTCTGCAAAATGCTCCTGAGTTACCTGAAATGACTTATATACACCTTCACGGATAGCTATGCTAGGTACAACAACAATGAACTTACTCCATCCATAAGCATGGTTAAGCTCATACATAGTTTTGATGTATGTATATGTTTTACCAACGCCGGTCTCCATTTCGATAGTCAGATTAAACCTTCCTTCAAGCTTTATAGAAGGCTTAATCTGATTTGCTCTCTGTATTGTTTGAATATGTTCCAGAATCAATCTATCGTTTAATTCAGGTACAATTTTTGATTACTCCAACCAGTGAAATCATCTTCTTCAGTCAATGACTGCTGGTAATTACCTGAACCTCTATCCATCATATAAGATGGCCTTAAATAAGGCTGCCCATCAAATACATCAACTACAGCTTTGGCAGCATCTGCTTGGAATTTCTGATGCTTAAATCGTAGCTTCATAGCAGGACCTCCTTAAATAACCTTTACTCTTGTATCCGGTGCCAGCATTTTAAAAATTTCACCGACATTAATCTTTGCCGAGCTCCCATTGAAACTGCTATCTCGGAAAACAGCTCGAAGCGGCTGGCGTTTAGCGATTTCCTTGATAACTGTATCCGGAATGTTTTCGTCAAAGCAGGCAATCAGATCACCGTCATTGTAGGTGTGGACGGTGCAGCCGCCGATTTCCTCGGATGTGTACGGCATAGAGAGGCAGACCCCATTCCAACAGACATCCAAACAGCAGGGTCGAGGTCGGTGCGATCTTCCTTGATGTTGGATTCCAGCATAGCAAGCATACCCTGGTCATAATCGGCAGGGGCATAGTAGACATCTTTCATGTTGCTGTCATCCAACTTGAAAATGCGAAAACCACCATCAAAGGAGTTAGTAGACAAGGACGATGTAGATATCAACTTCTGTGCAGCAGCCTTAATTCGTGCTTTGCCAATATCACATATTGTATTGAACCCTGCTTTATATGCTTCACCTGTTTTATCGCACTCTTCTTCAATTTGTATCAATACAAATTTACGATGCCCTGAGTCTTCATTGTTCTGCTCCATCACTGCCTGGGCAGTTGTAGCGGAACCAGAAAAGAAGTCAAAAATTATATCATTTCTATCGGTAAAAGTCTGAATCAGATATTTTAGAAGTTGAACAGGTTTAACTGTATCAAAACCATGCTGTTTCCCGATTAATGAGCCTAATTCTGTTTTTCCATTTTCAGCAGTACCACTCAAATCTGAGTCTATATAGGTATATATTGGATATAGAGGCTCCGACTCTTCGTGAGAATACTTTTTCTCCATCGGAATACCATCATCAGTTATATACATATGATTGGTATCATAAAGCCTGTCAATTGTTTCTTTACCTGCTTTCCAACGGAAATCCTCATTGGGAGTGAAACCATGGGACTCAAATCTCATAGTTTCTCTTCTAAAAGTTCCTCTGTTTGACGTCAAAATAGTTGTTGTACGGAATTTTTCCGTATTCGTCAGTGTGTGGATATGTTCTTTCTTTTGCAGGAACTACATTGTACATTTGAGTGTCTGGATTCGCTCTTGAATACACCAAAATATACTCAGCGACTTTTTGAGGTCTAAATCTTGCATTACCTGCATTGGTTGGCTTTGCTCTTGATTTCCAGACAAAACAACACACTTGATTGCTTGCTCCAAAAATTTCATCCATAATAGCCTGTAGGTTTTTTAACTCGCGGTCTCCTATGGAAACCAGAATAACACCATCATCTGATAGAAGTGTTCGTGCAAGCAAAAGTCTTTGATACATCATAGAACACCACTTTGAATGAAATCTTGGATCGCTGGCATTATTTTCAGCGAAAATGTTATTTCCATTTTCATCAATTCGTCCAGATAATTCATCATATTTCCCTTTGTCCATTGCATAATTGTCGGGATAGACAAAGCTATCAGCCCCCGTGTTATAAGGTGGGTCGATATATATCATCTTCACCTTGCCCAGATAGCTTTCCTGCAACAGTTTGAGAACTTCCAGGTTGTCGCCTTCGATGTAGAGGTTTTCGGTAGTGTCCCAATTCACACTATCCTCTTTGCACGGGCGCAGAGTCTTGCGGATAGGCTTGTTGGCTTCCACGATGGCAGCTTTCTTGCCAACCCATGTAAATTCGTAGGCTTCGTCACCCTCCACTACATCGCCGGAAAGCATCTGGCGGAGCAGGTCAAAGTTGATGGCTTTCTTCATCTTGCCATCTTCACCCTTAGTTTCAGTGATGCAGTTGGGGAACAAGGCACCTATCTTCTCAATATTCTGAGCAGTCATATCGACTGATTCCATTCTCATTTTATCCATTACATTGCCTCCAATTCTTTCTTGAGCTTCTTCAGCTCTGTGTTCATTTGCATCTGTTTATTCAGCTGTTTTTCTTTACGGATTTTGGCCTGTAAGGTTGTTATCTGTTTCTGCAATTGCTGCTTCTGTTCATCACGAGCAACAGACTCTTTCAGGCTTTCACCAGCAGATTCTGTTTTTCAACTTGTCATCAGCAATCTGACGGACGAAGTTTTTCATAAACTGCATCAACACTCAAGCCTTCCAACTTTAATGGAAGTTCATCTTCTACAAGCCATTCTGTGTGATAATATCCGTTTACTTTATAGGCTTTATTACCAGATGTAGCAGCTTCTTTGTATCCAATCCACGCCTGATATTTTCCTTGGTATTCCAGCAAGAACAGAATGTGATACGGTATTTCTTTATCAATCTGTCTAAGCAGGCTATCATCCAGTACCGGACTGCTCAATCGAACTTCAAATACCTCCAGCTCGGTTACATCGGTTCCGCCAGCAAGGTTCGTTGTGGATGCTGCTATTTTATTTCTCCAATAGATAATTTTTTTACCTGCTCCACAAATACCTTTTTTTAAGTACAGGTGAGATATCCATGTTTTCATAGAATTTTTTTGCTTTTGGAATTCGTTTATTAAATTCCGTAGTTTTTTTGGTAATCCTATCATCGTTCGCCCTTCGTTCATTTAACAACCAAGAAGCAGACAAGTTCAAAGTCATCTAGTCCTGAAACTGCAGACATCAATGCTGATGTGCCTCCGGCTGAGAATAGGCTATCAATATCACTTTCTTCCTTACAGTTAATAATAGAATTGATTGCTTCACTAAGAAGTTCTGACATTTCAGTCATATTCCTACCATCATCTGTTTCTTCGTTGAATCGTTGGCATAAATCCTTAATCGGTTCCTTTTTGCCACGACAAAGAAGTCGAATGTCATCCAGCATCTTCTTTGGATTTAAGTAGTCACAGATAACTTTACCATCCATTCCGATGTAAACCATATAGAAGGGATGAATTCTGTTCTGGTTATCAATATTTACACTGTTGTTTATATTTTTAAGAATGAATACAACACCTTCCGGTAACTCATCAGTTACTGGAACAACAGCATGCATTCCTTTTGGCTTCTTATCTAAGTCACCATGATTTTTTACATATTCAAGAAGGTCTAATCTGAACTCATTCAACCCTAGATCCATGATAGAAATACCACTGGACATATCTTCAATATCAACAACTTCTTCTTGAAGTCGTTTAAGCTGCTGCTTACGATATTCAAGATCGCCTTTTTCCTCTGGATTAATTAGGTCATCATCACCGGTAGAAGTCATTACAGAAATCTTCATTCTTGTTTCTACTCGGCCCTTCAGGTTGATGTATTCATCCAAATCCATATCCGGCCAGAAGTTTACAAGCTGAATCTGCGAGTTTCTACTACCAATACGGTCTACTCGACCGAAACGCTGAATGATACGCACAGGGTTCCAGTGAATATCATAATTTACAAGATAGTCGCAATCCTGAAGGTTCTGACCTTCTGAAATACAGTCTGTAGCAATAAGAATATCAATCTCAGTATTGCTTCCCGGCATCAATACATCTCTACCTTTTGAAACAGGTGAGAAGCAAGTAAGAACATTATTCAACGTTGCTCTAAATCCCTTAATAGTTGTTTTTCCATCAATAGAACCAGTAATAACCGCTGTATCAAGTCCATATTTATCTTTAATGTATGCACTAACGTTGTCATAAAGGTATTCTGCAGTATCAGAAAAAGCTGAAAAGATTAATACTTTCTTGTTGCCCGGATTGATTGGATTCTCTATTTTCTCAGATACCAATTTCAATAATTCCTGAAGCTTACTGTCGTGTTCCGGTGTAATATCTGCAACCATTAATGTCAGCAGTTCAAGAACATCTGCATCTGCCTTTAATTCTGTACGCCATGACTTATAGTCCATATCAGCCAGTTCTATTTTTACTTTCTTACCGACTGTGAAGTATTCTGTATTACCATCATCCATATCAAACTCTAAATCTGATGCTTCGTACATGTCAATATCAGCAGCGCCATACTTTTCAAAATTATCAATAGCTTCAATTGTGCTTCGATTAATGCCTTAATTCTCTTAAGTGTAAGTTGGAATGAATTAACTGAGCTTTCCAGACGCTTTAAGAGGTTAATGCTCATCAATCTTCTAATACCTTCTTCACGACCGGTCTGTGTAAGATTATCTCCCTTATTATGTGTAAGGTCGATATATTTCTGTATCTTGCTTGGGAAGATATAGTTTGAAGGTGTATAAATACATAATGACAAAAGCATTAACTGCTCATATATCTGATTGTAATTAATAGCTGAATTCAGGTCTGTTAGCTGAAGACGTCGTGAAATCGGCTTCTTTCTCTCAGGGAACTTTCCAATTTCAGTAGTATCATAATATTTCTCGATGTGCTTTCTTGAACGAGCAATCGTTACACTATCGAGTAATTCAAAGAAATCAAAATCAAGTGTTCTAAGAAGTGTCTCTGTTGTCCTTGCTTCTGGCTCCAGCTTACTCCATGTATTGAAAGCTCTCTGGGCCTGCTTGAAGATTTCTTCTATTGTTTTTGTTGTATTCAGCTGCTTATTCATGTTTTCTGAATTGCCTTCATAGGCAATAGCAAGCTGATTCTTTAAGTCAACAAATCTATTATTTACCGGAGTTGCAGATAGCATTAAAACTTTAGTCTTAACACCAGCTCTGATGATTTTATCCATTAACTTCACATATCGGTTTTCATGAGTATTTGCATGAGTTCCTGCACCGTTACGGAAATTATGAGATTCATCAATTACAACAAGGTCATAATTCCCCCAGTTCAATCTGTCCAAATCCAGTCCATTTGAGAAACCGTGTGTTCTTGATAAATCGGTGTGGAATAAAACATCGTAGTTTAACCTGTCGGTAGCTATCGGATTATTTACATAGTTATCTTTATAGGTGTTCCAGTTTTCTGCCAACTTCTTAGGGCAGAGAACAAGAACACTTTTATTTCTATTTTCGTAATACTTCATTACAGCAAGTGCAGTGAAAGTTTTACCAAGACCAACACTATCGGCAAGAATACAACCGTTGTAACGTTCCAGTTTATTTATGATTGCTAACACAGCATCTTTTTGGAAATCATATAACATGTTCCAAATTTTACTTTCTTTAAACCCTGTAGCTTCATTTGGTAATTCATCTTCTGAAATATCATCTAAGAATTCACTAAAAACATGATATAAAGTCATAAAGTATATAAATTCCGGCGAATTTTCATTGTAGGCAGTTGTAATGTTTTCAATAACTACATCCGTTACATCTTGTAATTTATCGTGGTCTTTCCACAGTGTTTCAAAAAGCTGCATATATGAATCGGAAAAAGGTGCTTCAAAACGATTAACCATGTTATAGCTGTTATTACCACGTTCACAGCCAATATCAACAGTAGTAAAGCCATTTATTGGCATGTAGGCAATCTGTTGCTGTATATTTTCTACAGTTACAAAGCCTCCCATGTTCTCTCCAGTAGTATTTGATTTAAATGTAGCTTTTCTTCTGATCCAATCAGCACACTCTTTCGCGATTGCCTTCTGCGTCATTTCGTTTCTTAGCTTCAATTCGAACTCAGTACCGTAAAGACTGCTCTCACGATTCAATCTTGGAATATAGAACTCACGCTTCTGCTTTTCTGTTTTTTCTGTAACAAAGGTTGGAGAAGTGAAAATAAAACAACATTCATCCACTGATTCCAGTTGCTTTTTTAATTCTTTATAGGCATACATAGAAAAGCAAGCTGCAGCAATTGAAACCTTGCAGCCCTTGCTAATAGTAGATGCCATATCGTCACGTAATATCTCCGTAACGTTATCAAACACTTTCACTTCCATTAGTTTATCCTCTCTATGTCTATATCCCTTGCTTCTATTTTTCATCCTCTTCAAATTCCATAATATCGTCTAGTGTGCAGTTTAAGGCTCTACAAATCTTGCCCAAAACTTCCACAGTAACATTTTCATTCTTGTTAAGCTTGTTAATAGTATATGTACTAACCCCAGCAATTTGAGCTAACTCTTTCTTTTTCATGTCCCTATCCAATAAAAATATGCCATAGTTTTTTTTATAATTAGCTTTCATTTATTTCCTCACTTTCTATGAGTCCCGAAACCTTTTTTTATATTATAGTATATTCACGTAGTTAAATATAGCGTTCTCTCTATTTTTTTATTTTATATTTTCAAATATATATGATTATAACAAATCATAACCACCCGTAGAACGGGTGGTTTGCTCTGACCCTATAAGGGTCTTTCTCTAGTGGTGGCCCTCTAAAGAGGGCATTGAATGATCTGACAACCACTCTATTACCACTGGCTGCCCCCTACTCGGGGGCTTTTATATGCCTATTTTACTGGCTCACCCGTAAACGGGTCGGTGTATTCTTTAAAGTTTAATGTATCTTGCGCTATATCCTCTTGTAGTTGATTGCGAATATACTCTTTTATCGCTCCTTCATATCGTCCTACCGTATCCACATAATATCCTCTACACCAGAAATGTCTATTTCCATACTTATATTTTAAATTTGCGTGTTTATCGAATATCATGAGGCTACTTTTTGCTTTTTTTAAATATCCCATAAAAACTCGATACGCTTAAATGTGGTGGTATCGTTACTAGCATATGAATATGATCCGGACAGCATTCCGCTTCTATAAGCTCTACATTTTTTTCCTCTTACATAAATCTCGTAAGATTTTACCTACATCAGCTTTTTATCCGACCATAAATTATTTGTCTTCTATACTTTGGAGCAAAAAAACAATATGATATTTACATCTCCATTTACTATGTGATAAGCTTTTTTTACGTCATTCATTGACATTGAACCTCCTATGTTGAAATGTTGTGGTTGCCAGACCAACTTCATTCTATCACTAGGAGGTTCTTTCCTTTCTCTAAGAATTTTTTTATCGACCCCCAGTTTAACTGGGGGTTTTAGATCATGCCTATTCGGCGTACAAACAAAATGGATGCCCCCTGTAAAATACAGGGAAGCATCCATGTGTATAGGCTAGTAAATAATATGTGTCCAGGAAAATGGGTACATATCATTCTACCATATGTCATGTTCAATTTAATTTGCGTCGATGTCTTAAATATTTTTTAAGTTTCTATCCAAACATTTTCCTTCTTCTTAGATGTGAACTCTGATTATTCTACTAATTCTAAACGTACATAGCTTTTATTAAAAAAGACACTAGCTGAGATCTGCCAATTTCTTTCATCCCCTCCAATAATTATCAATATCGGTTCAGGACATTTTAAATCATTATTCCTGGATAGGGTAAACATTTGTTTTAAATCAATATCACTGGGGTCAGCCGAAGCATTCGGATGATAATGCCATTCCCCTAAATAATATAAACCTTGATTCCATACTGAATCTAAAAAGCTCTTTTAATCCGCTTGAGCTCCTACGAAAATTATATTTTGAGTGTTGAGAGTTTTTAGGTGCTGGTGTTATCTGTAAAATATCTGCTATCATTTGATTATGTGAGTAGTTTCCTATTAACACACCTCCCGTTTCATAAGGATTGGATTCATTACAATAACCAATCATTTGTTTATATATTTCTTTTCCCAAATATATATTATATGTTTGACTCTTATCTTTAAAAGATCATTAATTATCTATCTTCCTTTTTTTCTACCAATATATACCCCTCAAAAGATCCCATTATTTTCTTTTTTTGTTCATAAACAACTGAAAGAGTCTTCTCTGGTTTAAAAAAACAATATAATTTTCGATTGCCTTTACTGCTGTAGAAGCTGCAAGCCAGATATCATCACTTCTTCCAGGAAATGTAGGATGCCAACAACCAATTCCATTCCTTGGTAAGTTGTAATCATCAAATAATTCTCTTTCTTTTTTTGTATATGGTGAAATCAATTCATAAAACGAATCAAAACTAAAAAGAATTGCCACTCATTAGCGCTATATATAAATGCTTTGCTCCCAAACCTACAGATACAGAGGTTATGATATGGCTTTTTTTGTAAAAAAACAACTTTTTCAAAAAAATATCAAGAACATTATGTTCTCCTGTGCAGTCAATAATTATATCGTATTTATCTAGATCGATATTTGTTTTATATTCTTCATCAATTGTAAGGATATCTTTAATTACTTCAACGTTTGCATGTGGATTTAAGGAATTAAGATAATCGCTCAATGATTGTTCTTTAAGTTCTCCAATATTACTTATATTAAGAACATGACGTGACAAATTCCCGATTTCAAATATGTCAGAGTCTGCAATAGTAAGGTTGTATAGTCCTGCACGTACAAGTATTTCTGCTACTGATGCGCCGATACAACCTGCTCCAAGAAGCAATATCTTTTTTCTAAGTAAAAGGTCGTTCAATTTCCCTCTCTGCAATATTTCTTGTTGATTCCAGTTTTCCGAAATAATCCATTCCAATTTCATCTTTCGTGTTAAAACGTCTCTTTTATCACGAAACCACCACCCTTTGTGATTAGTTCGGAATCCATTTGCTGTCTTTTCACCATATGATAAAACTGGTAAATACATAGCCATCCAAAAAATACTTTCAGTCTCACCTCCAAAAACTCTCGGAATTGGAAAGCCAAGTAGTAGTAAATGATGTTTCCCGTCCCTAATCTTTGACACAACCTGTTCCAATATATTCATAACATCAATCTGTTGACTATTACAAACAGTTATTAACTCATCCAAAGTTTCTGGAGCTTGCCATTCATTAATTACTGGAAGATGCTCCAAAAGTATCCACGGAGCATTAATTGACGGGGATATATTCGTTTTAGAAAGATAGCTCCCCCATTTTGTATAGTGCACTATATTGCCATTTAATGATTTAAAATTTTTTACATAATACACAGATGGCTTGTTTTTGTAAACATCTAATTCTGCGATTCCATATCTACAATCAGTACTTTGCCATTGCATAAAAGTAACACAGTCTTCAGAAAAAACAAATTGCATTTTAGACACATAAGCCAAACTAAACTCAGGCAATTCAAACAGCTCATTATCTAATACTAATTTATTTTGTGCTGCTAACTCAAGCCAAATTATTGCCCTACTTATATGGTATAGCAATCGTTCATCAACACTATAAGTCTCTCTTTGAAAACCAGATATTGTGTTTATCTCCAAACACAATGCTCCTTTTCTCCACAGACCATTCTTTCCAATTCTGAGTTATTAGCTTGATGATATAATGTCACATTAATACTATTTTCTACATCAGGATATATCTTAATTTTACCCTTTGGATATTTATCTTCTGCTATAACATACCACTGGGAGAATTGAGGAAAATAAAATGTTTCATATTTAATTGATATGCCAAAATGTAAAAACCAAACTTTTAATTCATTATCAAAATTCCAATCATCTAATATTATAACCTGTGATAACGAATCCAAAGCTCTTCGAGCCTGTTTTAATTTATCAGGAATCTGTATTCTTTCCATTTATGCGAATCTTCCTTCTGGAATAGCTATTGACTTTTCAGTACGAGTTGAAAAACCTGTTGAAGAATTAGATTTTGTAGGTTCTGGAGCAGGGGGGAATTCAGTACCAAATAACTCTCTCCATTTGCAAACACTATCATATAATTTTTCACAATCAAAAGCTTCACGAGCAATTTTAGCAGCACCGCAAACTGTATCATAAAAATCAGCGTATTCGTCGTTTGTAATTCTTGCAAAAACATCATGTTCAGGTACACCTCTATCAGCCAAGAAAGGTTTAATAGGATATTGAGAAACAATATTCTCAAGAGTTAAAACAATACCCTCCGCTACACTGGTTATACCATCCGGACAGCAGTCACCAATAAAATGCTCAAATGGATAGCTCTTTGGATGTTTTATATCTGGACACTGTATCTTACGCCACCATTTTAATGCCTTAACAACATTTATATAGTGTGTATTACAGTTTTTGTTTTTCTCAATTGTCCATCGAATTTGCTCAAGTGGATGTGTTTTATCCCATTCTTCAGCTTCACGATCAGGAATTAGAAGTGGATCAGATTTCCATTGCAATTCGCTATCCGATTTACAAAATATATTATAGGTACTTTCAACCAAAACATTATCTAACGATTTTGTGAGCAAATTTGCTGAAATTCTTCAATTGTATATTCAGAAATAATAGCTTTATCTTGCAATATTCCTATTTCACTTTGGCTTGGGGCGGAGGTAGGTACAATATCCAAGTCGACATAACTTAAACTTATACCTATTGACCTACCTTGAATTCTATACTTATCTTTGTAGTGTTTCTCTAAAAAAGGTACAAATATATTTAATGCTTTTTTTCTGGCGTATATTCTTCAGAGTCTAACTTTGTTACAACAATAACATCAACATCTGATTTATTTCCATTTTTTTAGGTTTGACAGCTGTAGAACGACGATAGCTCCCCTGCAAAAAAGTGCTAACAATAATATTCGATAATACTTCGTCTTCTTTCAATCTATTTCTTAACGTTGTATGTCCTGTCTTTAAGTCATTCACTTGATTTTCAGATAAACGAATATTAGATAAAAAGTCTTTAAAATATGACGGCACAATAGACATAAATACTTCTCCTTTACTTTATGAAACTTATTGATTTTGAATATGAGCAAGAGCCTCGTTGTTCATAATCATATTCATACAAAACGCATTTACCAAATCCACGTGAGTTTTGTCCTAAAAAAAACATAAATGCACTTGGCGCAGAAGCAAAAATATGTAGCGTTGCTCGTCGTTCTTCAATAGACCTTTCTGCTATAGCACTACAAACAGAATTAGCAAGATCCGCTGCATGGTTTCCATCTTCTATTGAAAAGTTTGTGGCACCAACTTTGTTAGGCGTACAATTTATGATACGTCTAACTGATAGATTTTTTTCTTTAATATATCTAACCACATCATTATAAATAGGGTGAGTAACATTTAGTATTAATACAGAATCCAGTTGAGATTCATCAAATATTTCATGTGAAATATCCCAATTTGAATTATTTCGTTGAGACGATAGTTTTACATCCCATAATTCAATGCCATTTGTTGCTGACTTTTGCATTGGAAATACATTAATACCAGATTTGCTATCGAGAACTCTACCCGCAGCAAAAGCTAAAGATATATGTGTATCTAAATATATTTTATAGGCATCCTTATTATTTGTATTTGTAAGCAAAAACTTCTTCATCACTTCATAAATATCATTATTCCAGTCATATTTACTTTTTAGATTACGCTCTTCAAACATCTCTATGAAGGACAAACATTTCGTAGTATCCTCCAACATCACTGTTCCACGAGTAAAGCTTTGAATACTAATTGATATTCTTTTAGGAGAATACTTATCAGCAACCATAAAAATACGTTTTTCCAAATTTTCATCAAATGTCTTTCTATCAATACCCTTACCATGTGTTGAAGAAATCATTTGATCATTCACAGTAGCTGAAGCAATGAAGCTGATTTGGTCAAAAGTCATTGTGTGATTTTTAGACGAAATATATTTGTGCAATGAATCTCTAACTATTTGTTCCATTATTTCTATATCAAAAGGGAGCCGTTTAAAATCTATTTTAATACCCTTTATGATATCTGTATTAAATCCTTTTTAATGAATTTTTCTGCTTTTTGATCCAATTTATTATCTTGAAATTTATCTATTGAATTAATAAATATAACAGCATTATCATCACATTGGCCGATTAGAAACAACTCAAATTCAATTGAACCCACATCATCACCAATAAGATCTTCTAGCCATGTACTTAGCGAATTCCTAGTAAAGGTATTTATTGTCGATTTTACTTGAATACTCTTGAAAATCCTATTCTCTTTTTTTCCAATGCAATATCAACCTTATCCTTTACAGAATCAAATTCAATATAAATTTTATCCCAATTCTTTTTGACACAGTGCTTCAAGAACGGATGCAAATGCTTGATACAAAAAAACCTCTTGAAGCCTCTTTTTCCTCCCATACTATACTCCTCTTTTTCATATTTTTTTCGCCTAACTTTAACATAAAAAAAGATCAAAAAAATTTTTATTCAATTGTTATAACACCAAATAACTAAATTACAATTTATTACTCACTTCTTTACAAAAGCCTCCCACCAAAATGATGGGAGGCTTTTTATGCACTCTTTAAATCCAAAAACTCTCCCTTCAAACCTATTCTTTTACCTTTCAGTTAAAGTTAGTATTACTCAAAAGTTTAGTTAATGAATTTAAAATCAATATTTCTTATTATTCCCACTCAATTGTAGCAGGTGGTTTAGATGTAATATCGTACACGATACGGTTAATGTGTTGTACTTCGTTTACGATACGACGGGAGATTGTGTCCAATACGTCATAAGGGATGCGCGCCCAGTCAGCAGTCATGAAGTCTGTTGTTGTTACGCCACGCAATGCCAATGTGTAATCGTATGTACGGAAGTCACCCATAACGCCTACAGTACGTGTAGATGTTAATACTGCAAAGTATTGGTTGATGTCGCGATCAAGACCAGCTTTTGCAATTTCATCACGGAAGATGTAGTCCGCATCACGCAAGATATCGAGTTTGTCTTTCGTAATTTCGCCCATTACGCGAATAGCAAGACCAGGACCTGGGAATGGTTGACGCCATACGAGGTAGTCAGCCAAACCTAATTCAGAACCAAGTTCACGTACTTCGTCTTTGAAGAGGTTGCGCAATGGTTCGATAAGGCCTTTGAAGTCTACAACTGCAGGCAAGCCGCCTACGTTGTGGTGAGATTTGATAACTTCTGCTTCACCAGTACCGGACTCAATAACGTCAGGGTAGATTGTACCTTGCGCCAAGAAGTCAACGGAGCCGATTTTACGACCTTCGTCTTCGAATACGCGGATGAATTCTTCGCCGATAGCTTTGCGTTTAGCTTCTGGGTCTTCAAGACCAGCCAATTTATCTAAGAAGCGTTTTTCTGCATCGACGCGGATGAAATGCATGCCGGAATCTTTGAAAGCTGCTTCAACTTCGTCGCCTTCGTTTTTACGCATTAAACCATGGTCAACAAAGATACAAGTCAATTGGTCGCCAACAGCTTTAGAAATAAGAGCTGCCGCAACGGAGCTATCTACACCGCCAGACAATGCCAATAATACTTTACCATCGCCTACGGTGTTACGAATTTCATCAATAGCAGTTTTTGCATAGTTTGCCATTGTCCATGTGCCTGTGAAACCACATACTTCATACAAGAAGTTGTGAAGCATTTCTTTACCATGTTCAGTATGCAATACTTCTGCATGATATTGCATAGCGTATAATTTGCGTTCTTTATTTTGCATAGATGCAACAGGGCAGTCTTTTGTATGCGCAATGATTTCGAACCCTTCAGGAACTTTTGCTACATAGTCAACGTGCGACATCCACACAACTTGGTCTTCGTCCAAGCCTTTGAACAATGGAGATGTAGTGTCCACTTTAGTAGGTGTTTTACCAAACTCACGGTTGTCAGCAGATTTAACTTCGCCACCCAATGTATGCGCCATAAATTGCATACCATAGCACATGCCAAGAACTGGAATACCAAGTTCAAAAATCTCTTTTTCGATTTTTGGAGAGTTTTCTTCATACACGCTGTTAGGGCCACCTGTGAAGATGATACCTTGCGGTTTTAATTCTTTAATTTTGTCCAGCGCTTTGTTGTATGGATATACTTCGCAGTATACGTGATTTTCACGAACACGGCGCGCGATCAATTGATTATATTGACCACCAAAGTCAACAACAATAACAAATTCCTTGTTTTCCATGCCTTCCTCCATATGCATCTATTTGTGAAAGTATATTCACTATTTTTTAATACCCTTACATTTCTGTACTGGCGGTGCGTTTTCTCGAACAAAACGCTAAATTTCATTACATTTCATTATACCATACGAAGTATATGGACTCCATATATTCCGTATGAAATTTATGATTAATATTCTAATGTTCGGATTTTAGTTTTACGCTATACAAAACTCAATACAATGAGATGCCCTGTAAGAGACTCTAACCTTTCAAGAGACTATTCTTTATCAGGCTCACGTTTAGACATTTTTACGGCACCTACGGGACAGATCGAATAACAGTCGCCACATCCGATACACCCTTTACCTATATTAACCGAGTCTCCCCTTGGGTAATGCATTGAACAGGACAATCTACCGCACACGCACCGCACTTAACACAAGTATCATCTATATTAAACTTTAGATTTCCCATTCTACATCACCTCCTACAGGTTTAATAAAACTAACTTAGCATCCGTTCTAATATCAGCTGAAACCATATATTCCCTTTAATCGCCTTTCAATCAATCCTATAACTATAAAACTGACTAGATGACTAACAGACAAACGAAAATATATAGTTTTTTCAGATACTACCAGTTAAAAAGTATTTATTTTTTTAACTGGTAGTATCTCGATTTGCACATATCGAGCACAATCCAAATTAGAAAGATTTACTTTTAACTGGTAGTATCTCAAATTTACACATATCGAGCACAATCCAGATTAGAAAGATTTACTTTTAACTGGTAGTATCTCAGATTTAAACATATCTAGCACAATCCAGATCAGAAAGATTTACTTTTAACTGGTAGTATCTCTAATTTAAGATATGATTACTGTTTTTTTAGTAATTCATTGTTATACGCAATGGCGGAATAGATTGCTTTAGCCACACCATGATGGTTATTATCCGTCGTCACATAACGCGCTGCTTCTTTAATATTTGGCTTCCCATTACCCATAGCTACGCTAGCACCTGCAAAACGCAGCATGGATAGGTCGTTTTCACTATCCCCTAAGGTCATGACTTCATCGGGACTAAATTTCCAGTGATTTGCCAGTGCTTCTACAGCGGTCCCCTTTGTGGTATGTGGTAGTACGAATTCGAGATTACCTTCACTAGAGAGCAGTACATCATAAAAAGCGTTTCACGACCTGTACCATCATGAGACAGACCTTGATATTCATCACGCAAATCTTGTAAGATTCTTTGGCGCATAGGCTCATCGCCGTAAAAGATTTGCATCTTCTCAGGACCTTCGTCTAAGGCTTCCATATGAGCTAGTAAATCAGGCACCATAGTTCGTGTTGCCAAGATAAATGGACGGATATTAGGTCTAAAGAAGAAATTAGACTGTTCTACTTCACATTCAGATAAGTTATCATTTGCTGCTTCATCACCTTCAGCTAAGGCATAGTGATCATGGGTTTCACCAGGTAGATGTTCCTCAGGTACACCAAGTTGAGGATGATTCATTAAGCTAGGTAGATGATTATCCATGAGTCCAACCGAACCTTTTGTATTAGGCGATTTACGCTCACTAGCACATGCGCTTAATCGTTCAGGCGTAATGCATCTGGACGGTGGATACATACCAAAGATTTTATCTTTCACATAAGCCTCTACATAAACACCATAGGTTAAAAGTTTGCGCAACAAATAGAGTGCTTGTTCTTTATCAAAGGTTACATGGAACAAACTACGGTTTTCTTCCTTGTCCATTACATAGGCCCCATTGGTACACATAAAATAGCGTAAACATGGTAGTTTCTCGATAACATCATTCATCTCATTCCAAGCGCGACCAGAAGCGATGGCTACGCGAATGCCACTTTCACGAGCGGCACGAATAGCCTCAATAGTCTCATCAGGAATTGCTTTTGCATCGTTAACTAATGTGCCATCAACATCAGAGGCTATGAATTTAATAGGCTGGTCACCCTTGAGACCTATGTAGTTTTTAATTTGTAATGTTTCAGTTGAGGACATGATGTCTCCTTTAATACGGTATATAAATGGATAGATATTATTTTCAATCAGTAGTACAGTAATAGTTACAAATATATCTGTTAAAAGAATACACAGATAGTATGTAAGACATAGATAGTATATAAGGCATAGATAGGAAGTGAAATCATATGCGTATCATAATTGATCGAGATGCTGTTTGTGCAGCCGATGATGCTAGTTGGCATCGCGAAGAATTTACCGTACCAGATGATATATCCATAGCCGGTTTATTTGAATTCCTTGAGTTTAAGTACATTCCAGTCATCGCGGGAAATAACGTGGTCTGGACGCTCTATTATCACGACCGTGAGTTAGGTGCCTATTTCACCAAAATTCAGAGCTTTATAAACGGAAACATCTCATTATCATCCATCATTAATAAATCTGAAAAAGACCACGAATTCTATCTACACTATTACAGCCATCCTGATAGATATAGAAAGCACTTTATTTAGATGCATTAAATTCAGCCACAATCTCTTCTAATACTGCTGGGTTTTCTACCAAACTTAATAATGTACGACCAATAATATTGGCTCCATCAAGGATTGTTTGTTCAATGGTTGGTTCTAGCATAGCGGCTGCGAATTCTTTAGAGTGGCATACTTTATCGTCCCCAGCAAGTCGTAATTTAGGGTGAAACGCCGCACATTGATAGCTCACATTACCGATGTCTGAACTGCCCCCAATATCCGCTGGGCCCGGTTTAAAATCTATGCCCATATCAGTCATTACGTCTTCAATAAGTAATGTACCTCTTTGGTTTTGGTTCATATCATCATAGGGATTGCCGTAAAATTCTATATCGACTGTTGTTCCAGTACAAAGGGCGGCCCCTTCAAAAATTTCCTTAATCTGTTCAGATAAGCCATTCAAATAGTCCCGTTCTGTATGACGTACGGTTACTTCTAACTCGCCAAACTCAGGGATAACATTAGATGCAGTACCACCAGCAATGATCCATGTGCCGATGCGCGTTTCAGGTCGCACTTGTTGGCGCATCATATCCATCGCGTGAATAGCAAGTTGTACTCCGTTTACCGCATTAATACCGTTCCAAGGCTCACCTGCTGCATGGGCTGGTTTACCATGATACTTAGCACGGAAACAGTCTAGTGCCAAGAATTGTGAATTAGGTCGTGTTTCTTCACCATCGAGGTGAACCATGATAGCTAAATCATAGTCTTTAAACACGCCTGCATTGCACATATCCACCTTGCAACCTGTGGCTTCTTCATCAGGTGTACCGATGATATCGATGTCCATATTGAAAGCAACGCCGTCTTGTTGCATTTTGCGTAGCGTTAATGCAGCGAGTACACTCAGGGAACCACTGGCAGAGTGACCCGCACGCATGACCTACTTCAGGCAATGCATCATATTCACAGAGGATAGCCAAGCGCCCCTTTGGATTATCTACTTTTACAGCAGACGCCTTAAACGCTGTTGGCAGATTACAAAATTCATAAGTTACATCCATACCATATTTTTCAAGAACAGCACCAATCGTTTTTACGGTCTCAAATTCATGACTAGAAAGCTCAGGATTCTTAGCTAATGTATAGTTAATAGCAAACGCATCAGGTGCAAATCTTTTACAAAGATCTGAAAAGGTATTCGTAAGAGACATATTACCTCCATGTATATATCCAAATTATTGTAAAGAATTTTAGTACTCTACAATAAAGAATAGAAAACTCATTTACTCTTAATTATACAATGTTATTGCCTATTATTGTAAAAATTCCGTACAATATAAACAGAATTTGATAAATCATGTATATGGATGTTTGAGGAGGTTTCTATGTTTAAATTCAAAAAGTTGACAGCCATCGCCCTCGTAGCGGTAGCAGCAATGGGTTTATTGGCTGGTTGTGGTAATGACAAACCAAAAATGACACAACAAGAGGGTGTATTGCGTGTAGGTTCTGAAACTACATTCCCACCATTCGAATTTACTGAAGGCGACAAATACGTTGGTTTCGATGTTGATTTGTCCGAAGCAATTTGCTAAAAAAATTAGGTTTAAAAATGGAATTCAAATCCATGGGCTTTCGATGCTTTGATTCCAGCAGTTCAATCTGGCGATATCGACATGATCGCAGCAGGCATCAATGCTACGCCTGAACGTGAAAAAGCATTGGACTTCTCCGATGTATACTTCGATCAAGGTGGTTTCATCACAGTTGTTCGTAAAGACAACACAACAATCCATAACATGGATGAATTAGCAGGTCATACTGTAGGTGCTCAAATCGGTACTATCCCTGTTGAAATGGCTCAAAAAATCCCTAATACAACAGTAAAACAAATTGATTCCAATGCTAATATCTTCATGGAATTGAAAGCTGGTACAATCGACGGTGCTATCATCGATAACGCAGTGGCTATGTACTACCTTAAACAAGGTGCTGACAAAGACCTTAAACTCGTAGGCGAACCTACTAAAGCTGAAGGTACAGTTCTTGGCATGAAAAAAGGCAACAAAGCTTTACAAGAAGCTGTTAATAAAGCTCTTAAAGAACTTAAAGAAGACGGCACTTACCAAAAAATCTACGACAAATGGTTCGGCGATTACAACAAAAAATAATATCTATCTCTATGAACTAGGATAAACTATGACCCTCTGAAAGACTTCAGAGGGTTTTTTTCTCTTTTGCAGGTCTCTTACGTTCGTTATATAATAAAAAAAACATATGTATTCTATAGTAAATGTAATTAATATAAAAGGAGGCCTTATGGCACAGTACTTTACGGAACGCCTAGAAAAGGTCTTCCACATGATTTTTCACATCATATAATCAAAGAGATGGCTCAAGAAGGCTTACGCCAATTAGAGCTCATCGTAAACAATCAGCAAAGCCCTGAGCAAACGAAGCATCAAGCCTTGCGCAAACGATATGACTACCTCTCTGGAAAAGCGAAATTGACACTAAAGAGGACGCATTAAAAATAGCAAACAATCCAGAGTCTCGAGAGATAGGCTGATGCATATGCTTTTATTGGCTCGTATCTACGCAGGTCCACGCTTTACGTGGGAGGAATCTAATTTCCCTGAAAATAACATGCGTACCTATCAATGCTTGCACGATAGCATTCGCCGTTGTAGTCCTATCGGCACCTTACAAGCATTGCGTATCAATGGAACCATTACGCCTACGGTTGAAAAGGATATGTTAATATCCTTTAATGATGCATTTCATATCGTTTACGACTACGCTAAACAAGGCGATGCCTTTTGCCAATACATTATAGGTAATGTCTTTTTCTGGCGCGATGATGATCGCATTAGCCTAGCTCGAGATATGATTACACCGCCCCGCCTAAGCTTGGCAAAACGGATTCAACAAAGCTTACAAAAAGGTTCTATACAAGAACGCATTTCAACCTTACAAGGCACTGTTTCAGACGAAACATTACAGGAAAATGCTACTACATTCGCCAAAGAATGGTTTAACAAGGCCCTCAACAATGGACTTGCCATGTTCCAAGGCAATTTACGTAACATCTATATCGACGAAGGCGATTTTGATAATGCGCGCCGTGTAGCTTTAACGGCTGCTGAGCTAGGTAATCCAACTATGATGCTCTACACTGGCCTAGACTGTCATGAACACGGAAAATTTGAGGATGCTTTCACATGGTTCACGAAAGGTGCCGCCTTAGGTCAAGCTGAAAGTACCGCCGAATTAGCAGATTATTACTATCACTTTTATGATACGAAAGAGCTGCGCCGCCTAATTCCGTATAACCCTGTAAAAGCTATCGGCCTCTACCGTCGCGCAGCTACTAAGCATTTTAGCGACGCCGGCTATGCTGCATTGCAAGCGGCCTTTGGCTATATATTCCACATAGGCCACCTTCCTCTCGACTGGGGTCTCATTGCAGATTTAACTCATATGGCAGCCACTAAAGAGCGTTTTATGTTCTCCTTACCATATATTGGTTATATGCGAATCCATGGCTTAGGAGTAACAAAAAATATACGCTTTGGCGTGCAATCCTTAACACGTGTACTGGATGAGGAAAAGCGCGCATTAGAAGAGGAAGATCGTGTTCTCTTCTATGATATTACACGAGCTTTAACGCGAGTTGCCTTAGGGTATGCCTATGAAAAGGCTATGTCACAGGTAAACCTGATTTAGATGCCGCTGTAGCCTATTACGAAGAGTCTCATCAATATATACTATCTCACAAGGCAAATCTTGATGAAGAGCTGAAGGATATCCCTATCGATAATGAAGCAGAAGAACGTTTAGCAGCCTTCGAAAAAATAGATGACCATTGGCACTATAAAGAGGGCTTTACAGAGTCTACCTCAACAGTGCGGCCCTGGTCACACTGAATGGCCTCAAATATGCAGCTCGCTTATCTGTAAACATGGATGACTTCTATGGGATACCACCTTATATGATTGGCAAACCATCGAGCAAGCCTTTAGAATCACAAGAAGAAATGAAACTGAGCTTTTTACAATCATTTCCTCTCCAGTACCAGACAAACTACGAAACATCTTTTAAGCTAGATGTAAAGCGTATGCCACGTGATACGTACCAAGTGCAGAATACATGGTTATGACCCTACAGAAGGTCAAGAGATGATCTATCGAGCACTATTCAAAAAAGAGAATACCATTCAGCTATTAAAAGACCTCTACGATACGCACCAATTACCTGCATTAGGAGATAACTGGTCCATCGAAACGAACGAGGAAAAACCAACTTGGCATTATGTACTCGATGTAGATCAACAAGCATTTCTACTTGAAGAATACGATGATGCTAATGCGATGATACAAACTGCATTACAAGGCTTAAAAGACAAAAAGTACGAACAAATTAATGTCCGTACCCATGACTTTATCGGCCCATCCTATTTTATTTTTAGAGGCAATCACGCAAATCCATTTAGAGTGCAACTCTATCTGAAAGAATCCATGCGCCACTCCATCGACGAGGATGGAAAACCTCAAGATACGCCAGGCAATACCTATTTATTTGAACAACAGTTAGGTAACGAAGTATCCTTAAACTATTGGATTCAAAAAACAATCAACACCTTGGAAATACCTGAATTAGATAACTGGAAAAAACTCAGTGTGCCTAAGGCATTACAATAAAAATGACCCAGAATAAAAGGAGCTAGTACAGAAAGTACTAGCTCCTTTTTATAAACTACGAATAGGCTAAACTATTATAAATGATCATGAGGGTAATGAATACGGAAATTCCTATAAACCAACATCGACAAACTGCTGTTCATAAGTATTTTCCACAGTTTCTTGTACAACCATGTCGCTACGATGTACCTTATCAAGCATCTTGGAACGAGCCGTTGTAATCGCGCTTTCACTATGTTTACCACCACGCCAAGCAAACTTGGATGTACCGATGGTATATTTCAAGGTCGCATAAGGACCACTCAAATGATGAGATGCCGTTTGGTAACCCGCATCAAGGGTAAGATGCGGTGTGATATGGAATTCTGCACCCACTTTAAAACCTTTTATGGCATCACGTTTTTTTAATTTATAATACCCTACTCTTACAGCCTCTCTACCACGCCAATTATAATAGTCCGCATAGACACGAGCCCATCGAGCATTTTTGAAGGTCCGTGAGTACCCTACATCAAATCCACTGGCAGCAACCTTTTCTAATAGCATCCAATGATTTTCATAAGCAGCTATACCATAATTATAAAGACTTTGATCAGGATCCATCCCATATGGATACAATCCTGTAGGATCACCCAATACAACACTACGTCCATGGAGTCCTATATATTTTCTTTCATCAGTCCCTAGATTTCGGTACAGATTAGCATGAAATTCATTAAGGCCTGCCACATATTCTACACCGCCACTAACGCGCTTATAACCACCTTTAAACACATGGTCATAGAACGCATTAACACCAACATAAGCATGTTCACCTTTGCTAAGACGACGATAGCCAATGCCAATATTAGCATTCATTCCTAATGATTCTTTCTTATCTGTTTGCTTATCATGTGTTATAAACGTCCCTGCAGGTCTGGCTGGCTCCAAATAACTATCTAATTTATAAGATGAAATTTTTTCTCCACTGCGCCCAATACGACCTTGTACAAAGACAACGCTTTTAGCATTTTCATCATAATGGGTTATAGGTTGCAAGGTCTCAATATACAATTTATTGATTTCAGTAGATTTTGAATTTTTCGAAGTTACAGTATGTAGATCATCATGTCTCATCGATGATTCACCAACATAATGGTGCTGACTATGCGTCTCTTTCGAATCTTTCATACCAACACCAACTACGATATCTGTGCGATCCATCCAATTAGAACGAACCGCTTCATGTTTAGCCGCATTCACTTCTGTAGTAGAATCTGCAATACCTTGTCCATGCCCATCGGCTGCCATCCCTGTAATAGTGAAAGCACATCCTATAGATCCTAAAACTAACGCCTTAATAATCAGATTTCTTCTCATGTCTTGTACGCTCCCCTCGTTTTGCATAAGAAATAAAACCACACAACACTGTACGCCCTTCACGTTCATTTCATGGTTTATTCATCTTAATTATAGGTACGCTATTTCCCATAGTCAATACAAAGCCCTATAGTTAAACGATAGTTAAAGATTCTCTAAATCATTATGTTACAAATTGATTCTATTTTCAGGCAAAAGAAAAAGACCACCCGCAAGCTGGGTGGTCTTTTTTCTGGGGAATGAAATTGTTATTTGAATAAAGGCAATAAAGCGTTAGCTAAACCAGTAAGCGCTGCCAAGATTGCTTTTAACGATTGCTGCAACCATTTCTCTTCCTCCTTCTCATATAAGAACAAGAACTAAACTAACTATAAACATCTTAAACCAGGAAATTAGCTTTTTACATGAAATGCGTAAAAATTTTACATTAATATTTCATGAACAAAATAACGAAGTCTTAATTGATACGAATAGTTACATGAGAATGATAGCATACAATGAATTCATAAATTTCTATAAAATTTTTAATTTTTTTGTAAAGAAATGTATATAGAACGATTACATATAGCTATAATACATCTAAATAGGACACTTAAATCTAGCCATAATACATCTAAGAAAACAAGATAGTAAAAAAACCCTTCTCTGGTACACATGAGTTTAAAATAAACTAAATGTGTTAGAGAAGGGTTTTCTATTTTATCTATAATTATAGAGTTTTTACAACGTCTGCGCAGCGATCGCAAAGTGTAGGATGTTCGCTATCTTGACCTACTGTATCGCGGTGGATCCAGCAGCGTTCACATTTTTCAAGACCAGATGCAGCAACGACTGTAGCCACGCCTGTTTCTTCGTCTTTAACAGCCTCTGCTGGAGCAGCACCGTTTACGATGTGCGCCTCAGATACGATAACAAGTTTAGCCAAGCCTTCTTCACCAAGAGCGTTCAATGCATCGAATGCAGCACCTTCAGCGTATACTGTAACAGATGCATCCAATGGGTGACCGATTGTTTTGTTTTGACGAGCAAGTTCCAATGCTTTTTGTACGGATGTACGCAAGTCTAACAATTGGTTCCATTTATCAGCCAATTCTTGGTTGAAGTGTTCAGGATGACCTTGTGGCCAATCTTGAAGCATAACGGATTCAGGCATGCCTTCTTCTTTAGGCATGTATTTCCAAACTTCTTCTGCTGTGAAGGAAAGTACTGGAGATACCATTGCTACCAATGTTTTTAAGATTTCGTACATTGCTGTTTGAGCAGAACGACGAGCTACGTTATTTTTGCTTTCAGCATACATAGTATCTTTCATTACATCAAGGTAGATGGAGCTCAAGTCTACTGTGCAGAAGTTATGAATTGCATGGTATAACATGTGGAATTCATAGTTTTCGTATGCATCAGAAACTTTTTGACGTACTTCTTCTAAGCGCAACAATGCCCATTTATCGAATTCAGACATGTCTGCGTAAGCCACTTTATCAGTATTTGGATTGAAGTCATCCAAGTTACCAAGCAAGAAGCGGAATGTATTACGGATTTTACGGTATACTTCGGATAATTGTTTTTACGATGTCTTTTGGACAAACGTACGTCTGCTTGGTAATCCGCGGAGGATACCCACAAACGCATAACGTCAGCGCCGTATACGTCGATGATGTCACTAGGTGCCACTGTATTACCTACAGATTTAGACATTTTGCGACCTTCGCCGTCCACAACGAAGCCGTGAGTCAATACGGAGTTGTAAGGTGCCTTACCTGTTGTTGCTACTGCAGTTAACAAGGAAGAGTTGAACCAGCCACGATGTTGGTCAGAACCTTCAAGGTACATAGCACATGGTACTTCAAGATCGTTAACTTCAAGTACGCCAGCCCAAGAGGAACCAGAGTCGAACCATACGTCCATGATGTCAGTTTCTTTTTTGAACTCATCATGACCGCAATGAGGACATTTGAAGCCTTCTGGTAACAATTCTTTAGCACTGTGTGCCCACCATGCGTCGGAACCTTCTACAGCTACTTTTTCAAGTAATGCAGACATAGTGTCGTCATTGATGATGTGCTCGCCACAGCTTTCACAATAGTAAATAGGAATTGGCACGCCCCAAATACGTTGACGAGAAATTACCCAGTCACCGCGGTCGCGAACCATGTTAAAGATACGGTCATGGCCCCATTTAGGGATCCATTGTACTTGGTTATCGATAGCATCAAGCGCTTGTTGACGGTACCCATCTACAGAGGAGAACCATTGTTCTGTAGCGCGGTAGATAACAGGGTTTTTACAACGCCAGCAGTGCGCGTATTGGTGGCGCAAGCTAGATTTGCTAAGCAATGCATTATTGTGCGCCAAAATTTTAATTACAGGCACCTCTGCATCGTGAATTTCTACGCCAGCCAATGGAAACTCAGTATCGCCATAACGATTGTCGTCTACTTGTTTAGTGTAGTTACCAGTTTCGTTAACAAGGGATACGATAGGAAGCTCAGCTTTGCCTTCTTTATTGTAACGTTGAACGATGTTAAAGTCGTCTTCACCGTGTGCAGGCGCTGTATGTACACAACCAGTACCAGCATCAAGAGTTACGTGATCGCCAAGTAATACTGTGGAATTACGTTCTACGAATGGATGTTTGAAATCAGCCAATTCTAAGTCTGCACCGGAGAAACGATTTACGATTTCGTATTCTTCAATGCCGATATCTTTCATAGCCGCATCAACGAGTTCAGTCGCCATCAAGTAGTATTCGTCACCTACTTTTACCCAGCCATATTCAAGCTCAGGGTTAACGGAGATTGCTACGTTGGCAGGCATTGTCCAAGGAGTAGTTGTCCAGATAACAGCAAATGCTTGTTTTGGATCTACGCCAGCTGGCAATGTTACCTTTTTCTCAGATACGTAAGGGAATTTTACGTAGATGGAGAAAGATTTTTTCTCAGCGTATTCGATTTCTGCCTCTGCCAATGCAGTTTCACAGTGCGTACACCAGTATACAGTTTTAAGACCTTTATAGATGTGTCCGCGTTTTGCCATTTCGCCGAAGATACCAAGTTGTTTTACTTCGAACTCAGGGCGCAATGTCAAATAAGGACGCTCCCACTCACCTAATACACCAAAGCGAATGAAGTCTTGTTTTTTTGATTTTTCTACGCATTCTAATGCATATTCCTTACATTTGTTGCGTAAGTCCAATGGCGCCATTTCATGACGGTTAAGACCAGTATTTTTAATAACCGCATGCTCGATTGGCAAACCGTGCGTATCCCAACCAGGGATATAGCGAGTATAATGACCAGTCATTGTTTTGTATTTCATGATGATGTCCTTCAACGTTTTGTTGAGGGCATGACCGATGTGCAATTTACCGTTAGCGTATGGAGGGCCATCATGCAAGATGAAAGGTTTTGCGTCTTTTACGCAATTCCAAACGTTTTTTTCGATAAATTTTGTTGTCTTCCCAGAATTTTAAGATTTCTGGTTCGCGCTTAGGCAAATTGCCGCGCATTGGGAATTCTGTTTCAGGCAAATGTAACGTCTTACCGTAATCCATGATGTGCTCCTTTTACATAAAAAATCGCCCGTCCCCGAAGGGACGGACGTAATATCCGTGGTACCACCCTACTGACCTTCTGGTGAAAGCTTCGCCACTGCATATTTCTTTGTAATCGTCAGACCATGCGCCTGCATGATGGTAACTTATAGGGACGCAACTCAGTCACATAACTAGTGAAAGCCACTTAAACATATAACGGTGTTCACCGGCAGTGTTCCTGCTTGCTCCAAAGTGATCCGCAAATCTCTAGATTTCCAAACCTTTCAGCCCATGAGTTTGGTCTCTACTAAATCCGTCTGAGACGTGCCGTCTTTTTTTCAACGCAATATTCATATAATAGATAATTATAGGGCTCAACTGGGGAAATTGTCAACAAGCAAACTATACACCTTCAGGTATATAAGCATCTTGCGTTTTATCTAGTAATTTAAAATTCATTGGTGTCCGAACTAGCTCATTATATTGTGAAATTACCTCATGATGTGTCTCAGCACTTTGTTCTGCTACAAATGCATCAATAGCCGCATCAAGATTCTTAGCTCGATCAATCCGATTTTGTACCTCTACAGATGTGAACTTAGGTACAATTGCATTTGCTGCTTCCTTTTGGGCTTTCACCCATTGCACATCACTATTAGGCCCTTGGTCAATTATATGGCTAACGATATCACTATAGTACCCCATCATCTCAACCATATGAGCGCCATTCACTTGACCATTCGAACGCATCAACTCAATATCTTTATTACGTTCTTTTTTATGAGCAGCCGTAACTGCCGCATTTAACGCTTCATATTTTGGTTCAAATACTTCTAATAATGCTGAAAGCTTAGCCAGTGTAGCTTGACTAAATGCATAATTATCTTTTTCATACTGCTTTGCTTTATAGTATGAATCTAAAGCCTTTACATCATTTACAATATCATGCAAGATAGGCAATACAGCATCTGTTGTGCTTTCAAGATCCTCGTAAGAACGACCTGCTTCCTTAGCAGCTACTAATTCCTGTTCAAGACGCTCATAATCCTGTACCTTAAATCCTGTGAGTGGTTCATTTGCACCTGCCTGTTGCCAGATTAGGTCATATTGGCTCCCATATTTAACCTCATTGTAGTTAAACTCATTTGTAGCAGCCAAATAGAAGCGAAACACCCTCTTCGTCTCATCTTTTTTAATGTCTTTCGCTGATGAATCTTGACTATATTGCTTTAGATTATCTAAATTCCACTGACAACCACTAACACAACCTAATGTTACCAACACACAACCGACTAGCCCTAAGCGACGCCACCCTATTTATACTACTCATACATGCTCTCCTATATACATTTTAATCTTTTAGTAAAACTATTGTATTAAAATAGTAGTATCAAAAACAATATGCGACAATAAATAGACATCTAAATTAACTAAAAGAAAAAAAGCCTACATACGTAGGCTTTCTTTGTAGATATGTTTATGCTTATGCAACGATGCCCATAAGGATTACTTCGAAGATAACGATACCGATACATGCGAACATGAATTTGCGATCCATATCTTCAGTTGGAGTTTCTTTAAGGCCAGTGCGTGCAGCTTCTTCAGCTGTGATTACTTCATAGCTCACAGGTGTACCATATTGATTGATATCTTCATCACCTTTTTGAGCAAGTAGGTAGATAACATAGATAATACCAAATGGAACTAAGCTAATTAAAAGCATCCAACCGCTTTTACCAACGTCATGTAAACGACGAACGCCAAGACCAATGGAAGGCAACAAAATTGCAACGTTGTACGCCATGGAAATAAGACCAAAAACGCTTGCTAATGCAGTGTCCATAAAAAGTGCGCTCAATACATTAATGATACCAGCAATAACAATTGTGATACCATAGAAGCGCCAGTATTCACTGCGGCTTGCACGGCCTTTTAAAATTAGCAAAATTACCCATAACCGTATGTTTGAAGTTATCTACATACGAAAGGTTTTTGATAGATAAATCTGTCATTGTATTCTCTCCTACAAAAATAACAAATAAAAATAAAAAAATAAAATCAAATATCATTATATCATTTTTATCTATCATTTTGAATTTCAATTTCTATATATTTTGGGAATAACTTATTTATTTAGAGAATAAGGCAAAACATTTCAGATTTATATATAAACATCTGAACTTACGACTCAATCTACATTCTATTTACATGTTCAAATGCTAAGAGCCGTTTATTTTGTCGATACAAATAAATCCATACAAAAGGAGCAATATAAATTGCAAAGTTCAGTAATAAGAAATATCGAATCACCAATACCCACCAAAAAATCCACAAAAATGTAGTAGAGAATATGAAAATAGTAGGTCTTCCTTCACTCGGAAATAGAGACTCCATAATACTATCAGAAACGTACTTTGCAAAAGGATAGCATAATAACGCAACGATAAGTATTAAAAACACCGCCATATACATAATAGCCGATGTAGCTGGATCGTTCCCTAATAAAGCATCAATATTTCTAGGTGAGTCAGCTATGATTACTCCACAAATCGATAGTAATAAAACCATTGGAATTGCTCCCCATATAAAAGATTTCCAATAGTATTCCTTAGACAGCCCCAACACACCCAATTGAACAAAATTCTTTATAAACTCCATAGCTATCTCTCCAGACTCACTACACCATAGTCAAACTCTTTTACACATACGATCAAATAACATTCAACGCTCTAAACTATCAATATTAATCGGTTATTTCGGTATATTATATTAGTACCTTTCTCATTCGTTTTACCCCATCAAACATCGTAACTTTTTTTCTTCACCAATTGGTTTACCAGAAGCTGGAACCGCACGCTCACGCCCCCCATGCACGAATTGCTTCAATTTTTTTCAGGGCTAGTTTGACTCAATGGAACTACATTATTAAAGGCATCTTTTATGGATGCTTCAGTTAATTGAAATTCTGGATTTGCAATAATTCTATAAGCCAAATCTCTAATTGTAGATTCCAAATCAGCACCAGTAAAAACCTTCAGTAATACACACAACAGAATCTAACATCGATTCCTCAATGTTATAGTCCATATAATTTTTTTAAATACATGGAAATAATTTCTTTTCGTTCCTCTACCGTTGGTAAATCAACAAAGAACAGCTCATCAAAACGGCCTCTACGCAAAAAGCTCTGAAGGCAGCATAGAAACATCATTCGCCGTAGCTACGACAAATACTTGCTTCTTACATTCCTGAAGCCAGAACAAAAACTGCCCGACCATGCGTGTAGATACACCACCATCACTTTTGATCCTGCACCCGATAATCCTTTTCTCGATTTCATCAATCCATAAAAATACACGGAGATACATTCTCTGCAGTCATTAAGGCATCTCGTAACTGTTGCTCAGTTTGACCTACACAGGAGCCCTGTACAGTAGCAAAATCAAGTCTATATAAAGGCAATTTCCAATTAGCAGAAATAGATTTAGCTGATAAAGACTTACCACATCCTGGGACACCAACAAGCAAAATTCCTCGAGGAGAACGTAATCCTTTTTCCTTAAGAACTTGTCGCTTTTTCTGAAGTAAACAGAACCTTCTTTTTCGTTAAGCCAACTACGTAACCCCTGAAAGCCCCCTACGAACTCAACCGAGGAGTCTACATCAATTTTTTCAAGGCCCGAAATATTCGAAAACAATCTATTCTTAGAACTTCTAACCTCATCAATATCTGACTTTAATATTTGATTATTCGCAATCAAAGCAGCAATTACATTCTCAGCCTCAATTCGAGTGACACCAGCTAAAATCGAGGCTACTTCACGAACATCAGAATCAGTCCACTCTACTAGAATCAACGCTCTATAACTATCGATATACTCCTTTAGAATGTCATACATCTCATCTTCATTAGGCAAATCAATTTTTACGATAAGACCTAACCGTTGTAATTGCCCCCATACAGCATCATTAGTAAGCACCATAATCGTGCCACCCATCTCATTAGCAAGTGTAACAAGATCTTTGAATCGCTTTGCATCACTAGAAGCACTAGATAAATCTGGCACTTCTGTAAATAGTATCGTCAAATTTTGACGCCGCATCATTTGATCTGACATAAATTCAATTGCACTATAGACAGATTTATCTTCATTGATAATTCTATCAGTAGAGATATCAAAAAGACCTCGAGATAGAGTATGTACATAAACAGGTAAAGACAAATCCATTGCAATATCTTTTAAGATACCTAATACGCTAGCCCTTTCAATAGAATTTACCGCCACAAAAGGAATTCGTGCTTTCAAGTAACGTTCTATTAAGATTTTTGCTTCTTTACTATTACTCATCCTCTTTAGGTCTCCTTAATTTATTAACACCATTTTGTTGAACAACTGATTTATATTTACCATATAAATCAATAGATGCACTTTGTTCTAATGATTCTTGCGTTTTATTTGATATATCAATGATTTGCTTGAAAAAGTCTTGTTTTTCCTTCTCCGGCATAGACGGAATACCGCACACATCAATTAAGAACTGATACTCTCGACGTAATGTAAGCAACGAAGAAACCATAGCGGCTTCATTTCTATTGGCCTTGCTATAGCTCAAGCTAAACTGTTGGTGAGCTGCTTTAACACGAGTATCAACTACATCCACAAAGCGCTTTATCCATCGGCCCATAGCCGCTGTTTGATTATTATAACTACCATTTCTAGCACGAGTTAATAATTCTGAGTCACAGGTCCCTTCTTTAATTTGATTTAGTAATACTACCCACTCCGCATAAGTAGTTGGATTACGTTCCATAATTATCCTCTACGTTTAACTAAACTAACAGGGGCTCAATATCCCAATCGGCTAAACCATCAGCTAACATAGATGACTCTAGCACTGTAGATGCCATTTCAGCCAACTTTTTCTGAATCAAATTGTAAACTTTGTTCTATAGACTCAGCATTACTCGTTAATACAGATGATACATAAGCCTCTTTCTTTGGCTGTACCATCGGTTCTACCGTATCTAATGTAGGCAACTCTTTTATACTGGGATTATCAATTTCTTTATTAGTGATTGTTGGTTTTGAAAGCGATTTCAAAAACGCAATTTTATCTGCTGGATTCATATATTACTCCTATAACTTAACCGCACGAGACTTCATATCTGCATTTTTTTGAATATATCGATCCGGTTTAACTAAATCCAATAATTCATGCACCTTTTCAACCTCTTTATCTCTGGTATAAAAATTCGTCAAAGTAATCAACTACTTCTGCCATAAAGTTTTGAATAATAACATTACCCTTTTCTCTTCGCAAGTCATACTCCCTTACCACTTTATTACGAGCAGATTTCACCTTACTATTTTTAGAAATAAAACCAACAGTCATATAAATACCGAAAATAAATACTACAGATCCCATTAAATAATTACCTGTGGCAATCATAATTAGACCAATGAAGATAAGTATACCTCCCCCAAATACAGAGAACTTATCGAGAACACTGAGTTCAATTGGCTCTAAATCTCGTTCCATTAATGTATTTAAATATGCATTAAATTCTGCAATAACTTCTAATTCATTACTACCATCTTGCGTAGTAGCACTAAAACCATCAATTTGTAATGGGATACTTGTAGGTAATCGCCGACGAGAATGAGCTACAATTTTATCATAGGCAGTCAAAATATAATCTTTCGATAAAAGCAATAGCAAGCTTTTGAACTGCTGGAGAGGATTGTGTTAATTCAGGTTTTAAAGCTATTTCAGAAAGAATAGAAGCAAAATCTCTAGTCGGAGATAAATTAATAGCTTCTACTTCCATCTCCTTATTCGCAGCTTCTTCATTCCCTTTGTGTTTAATAATAAGAGACTCATAAGCCTCGTCTTTACGTAGAGATAATTCCTCTCGGTCGTAATTACTTACTAATTGCTCTAATACTAAGTCTAAGCGTTTTACCAGATTTATAGGTTGAATCGGCTTTTCAAGGGCACGTTTAAAATGTTTGTAAATCCCTTCATAACATCGAACAACACTAAGCAAATATGCCCAATCCTTCCACGTAGGACAATATTTCCATAAATGTTCAAATTCTGGATTTTGAACATCCTCATGATCAACATCAAGTAATGCATCTCGCCAATATTCTAATTGTGCATCATTATAACTTGGCTGCGCCTTTAAATACGCAGTCCACTGTAGTATTTTATCTTTTACAATATTTTCACTTTCTACCGTAAAAATACCATTAGCATAAGCATCCAAAAGAATAATAGTCTCTTTATCAATAGCTTCTGCATCTTGCAAATTAAGATATTTATCCAACCATTTTAATGTCGCTACATTTCTATTGGCACGTCTACAGACTAATAAGAAAAAAACAATGAAGTCTTTTTTTCTCATCACGACGTAATGCCTCTTTTAACGCCTTATCAGCCAATTCTTTTTTTATCTGTTATCCAGGCAGATAAAGCAACTAAAGCACGGAGCTAACCAATATCCAGGTGATTGAATCATCAACTCTTCCGTAGCAGTCTCTATCGTATTTTTTCTAACTAATCCTATATCATTAGATTGAAGTATACCTTGTGTTGTCCGACGAACAGAATCATAATGTCCAAACTGTTTTTCCAACTCCTGTCGAATCTTAATCAATTCAGTTCTAGCCTGTGCGACTCTATTCTGCCTCATTTGATAAAATACAAAATCATCTAATCGCTTTGCTATAGCCAGTAATTCATCATGAGCCGAACGTATAGATTCTGATGCAGCCAATACATTATCATTAGTAACTACTATATTATGGTTAAGATTACCTAATACTTGACCCAATCCATTGGCTGTTGCTCTAGAATTAATCGTGTGTCCCATTTACTCTCTCCTCTCCTATAAATAAACTCATATTAATTTATTTTATACTTTATTTATATGCCCTATCAACTGACTCCTATAATTTTCACTTAATGTTCACAAAAAAACACCCTCCCTATATAAACTGTAGGAGGGTGTTTTTATCAATAAATATTATTCAGATTAAATTTGATCAAACGCATCATAAGGATGATGATATTTCTTATAATCATAACCAGTTAATTTCCAAGATTTATCTTCCATTTGTGTCATTTCTACAGGAAATATCTTAGTTTCATTAGTTTTTCTTATCTAATGCCGTAATAACTAGATTAGCAACTCCATTAGCATTATTCTTTTCCTCAATAGAAATCAATTCATATCTATCAGCTTCCTTTAAACTCTTAAGATTATCAATAAATGGATCTTTTTTTACCTGTTCTAAAGCGTAGCTTTTCAGTCAAATCCTCATCAAGTAATACTGCCGTTATATCACTATGATAGTTATCTAATGAAGTAAATAATAATGCCTCACCTAAATTTAAGATACGTTTTTTTCACCCTTTAGAGTTTACCATAGATATATTTCTACCATCAGATTCTTTCAGCAATTTTTTTCAATATACGGATCATAAATACGATGGATAATACCTTCACCGTCTACATATTTAAAAAAATGTATCTGGATCCCCTTTTTGGATAGAGTTGTATATAATCTTTTAAGGAATATTCAGGGGACTGTTTATATAAATAATCTGAATACATTTTGTAACCTATACCGGATAATGCCAAGATACCTATTAATCCAATAACAAACAGCTTAACTATCCCAACTTGTATAAATTTCATTACTATTATCCCTCGCTCACTATATAGTTTATTGTGCTCGTCTAATTAACTTCCAATATAACACACCCATAAATTTATGAATAGTTTAAATCTCAAATATACTCAAGATTTATATTCACTAAAGTCTTATGATACTCTATATATTTAACAGTCTCATCTTAACACATAAAAAAGCTTCTACATTAATCGTAGAAGCTTCTTCCTTTAGTATCAAATTTATATCTCATCTAGTTTAAGATTTTTCATCTTTATATATCAAAAATTGCACTGTTATTAAATTTATACGTCATATAATTGTCATGAGATTCTAAATAATCCATATCTATAACTTGGCATCGAATGTGAAGGTGTGCTTCAAAGTCCTCAATTAAATCATACAATTCGCCTACAGTAAATTCCTCTGTAACAGCTGAATCCTCTACTGCAAACTCCATATCAATATCTATAATCTCAGTATTCTCAGCATAATAACCAAATAAGTAAGCAGATTTAAAGCCGTACTTCTAAATAATGGCGTTGTAATTTCTTTTATCTCATCTAATGTAATATTCTTTTTTTAGTTTTAACAACCCTCATTCTCGTATATTAAAAATAGATTGTCTATCAAAGGTATGTTTAACAGGATACTCATCGGAGTCTCAGAATTCGCATGTCAAGAACTTGGCAGGGCATATTAAAATGAACCTCAAAGTCCTTCACAATATTATTCCATTGATCAATATCTATAATATGTTTGAAGGACTCTACCATAAAATTAATTTCAGTATCTACTATTTTCGTATTATCCGCATAATATCCATATACATATGCAGAGTCAAACCCATATTTCTTAAATAATGGATTAGCTATTTCTTTGATTTCATCTAATGTAATCTCGGTTCTAATATTATTAAACTTCTCCATAATAACTACCTCTCTGCTTTTCAAACCTTACAAACGTGTTACATTATTGTATCAGATTATAATTGTTATGCAACAAATTATTTATCAATGATTACTTAATATCAAACAAAAAGCTCCTACATTAAGTAGGAGCCTTCTTTTATTGAAAAAAATATTATTTATTAGACTACATCATACTTGTCGTAAGTAATTGATCTACCAAGAACCACAGTACAAAGATTGCACATAGTAGTCCAGCTGTGAGACCTATAGTTGGTGTTGCATCGATAAGCCCGATTTCGTGAGCCATTTGTTTTGTTAAGATTACTTGTCCTGTAGGAGAACCAAAGCGGTTTGAGTGGCTTTCACCAGGAAGAGCCATCAGAACCAATAGGATAAATGTCCCAATTACAGGCACAAAACCGATAAATACAAGGCCACCAGAACGACCTTGGTCATGCAAGCGACGTACTGCAACGGCTACACCAGGGATAACCATCACTACGGATAGTAGAACTAGGATTACTAAGCCGAAGCCTACACCTACTGCACTTGAAAGAGGGCTAATATAACTTAAAAAGGCACATGTGAACAAGATTGCTACAAAGAGCAATTGATACATTAAAAAGAAATTCCAATATTCACTACGGCTGGCTCGGCCTTCAAAGTCAAAGCATATTTATATACTAGACATTGTTTGAAGTTTTTCAATCATGCCTAGATTATATTTATCTAACGAAATAGGGGCTTTGCGGACATGCCCACAGTCTGGGCAATAACGATCATTTCTCAGTACTTCATGTCCACAATATGGACAAGATTTCATAATAAACTCCTTCCATCGACAGACAGGAACGTAAAGCTCATAAGGTCCTGTTGTACATAACACATATAGTAATTTAGATATTATATATTGCTTAATATCTATAAATTTGAATTCATCTTAATTTCATTTTACTACAAAAGTGTTATATTGTCTATAAAAGAGTTGTTAAACTTTTATAAAAATAAAAATAATGAGTATGTTAATAAATACAGGAAGTTATTACATGTATCCGTTCCCGTTAAGACCAAACCATAATAGTTCACCTACTACATCTGCAATTTGAATGGATTGGATAGGAAGATTGTAATCCCCATAATCCAGTCTTGACGGCGAGAAGGTTTTCTTCAAGACCTATTTCTTTACTTATATCAGATGTAACTGGGATATAACCCGTTCTTTCACCGTAAGCATTTTCCCCTTGATCACCGCGGCGTAATTCATAATTTAAGAATACAAAGAAACCTACAATGGGAATAAAGGAAATCAGCTGCGTCCAGCCACTTCGGCCAATATCATGCATACGTCGCGCCGTAGCTGCTATATTGGGAATTAGTAAAAACATGGACACACCGAAACCAATTTTATCGACTATGCTTTCAAAACTAAGAAGGCCCAAGGCATTACAAATCATAGCCAAAATCCCTAAAGACCCTTGAATCATTGTAACGCCTGCAATAAAGCGCCAATATTCACTACGGCTAGCACGACCGTTGAAGTTAGCATAGTTTTTGATACCTAGCTTGAAGGCATCGGTATAGTTTAAATCATATGTATTGATAGTTGCCATAACCTAGTCCTCCTTCACGTCTTCGATGATAATAATGCCCCAGCCCTTGCCTGCGTTATACAAACGAACTAGAACAGGCTCTTGCCCTTTTTCAAAGGTCACTTTAAAACCAGTATAGTTGAAATTATAGTCATCTTCTTTATCTTGAGACACGTAATCGAGCTGAATCGTTTCTACTTTTAGGATGTTGCGCCTTCGCTACCGCTTGTTGCCACAGCTCAAACGTACCATAGCGCTCCATTTCACGTACACTTAACTGGCGATAGGCAGCGTGATAATCCTCTTTACCAAGATTTTCATAGTACGCACTCACCACAGAACGAGCCTCTGTAGTAGCCGTTTCACTTTCTAACAAACGATTAGCCTTTTTCGTTAACGCACTAGGCTCTAAATTACCATAGGCAGTCTCTTCCACCATCAAATTATGGTTGATCATTGCGCCACCAGCACTATTAACAAGCCAGCCTAATACTAATAAGCCCACAATAAACACGCCAGATACAGATTGCTTTTGTAACGTGTTTGCAGCATTGTTATATACGTTCTCCTCATTTTTATATACGCTTGCTTCATTGTTATATATGTTTGCATCGTTATTAGATATATCTGGTCGATTTTGGATAGGCGATGTCCGTTTGCACAATAGATACAATAAAGCAAGCCATCCTAAAATAGGGACCAACAGTAAAATAATCAATATCGGATCATTATTAGAGTCTCGCAATCGTCTCGCCATGAGCATAATTGTCGGCAAGCATAACAAGATGGATAAAGTGATTAATATGCCTCCCCCAAGGATACAGCATAAAAGATATCCATACGGTATATAGCTTGCAAAGCCCTGTAATGCATGTAATTAAACCATATATAAAGGATATGGCACTTATGGTTAGCCAAAAATCGGCTGTATTTGTTCGTCCCTTACTGTTCGCGTAGTTTTCTACTAGCTCACGATAGAGGATCTCATATACTCTCTGTTTCATAAAACTCCTACTATAATTTTAGATAATATACAAACATAGATAATCTTATTATACTATGATATATCAACCTATTTTATTCATCTTATCTTCATCGAACATTTCTATACTTTAATTAGATTTTTTTACAACTAAAAATTTGTACAACTTATTATAGAGAAGACAATTATATGACTAAGCTCCCTTTCATAATCAGTTCCTGCTGATTATATAAGACATAACTAATCTAATTATCAAAAAGGACGTTATACATTGTATAACGTCCTTTTGTTGTAATCGTTTATATAGAATTTGCTAGTTTAAAAACATTGAGATTCTAGTAAGAGTTATAAACTGTATAGTCTCTACTAATCAGTATAACAATTATTTTTCCCTAATTTCTACGATTTGGAATTGCGTATATTTATTAGGTCGCAAAATCATAGTGCCACTGCGACGCTCAGTAAATGGTGCCCCATCTTTTTTGCCGCTCATTATAATAGCAAAGGCGATTTGCACTTCATCCTTTGAGTCAGCTATGACTTCAAGTTTATCGTAGTCTACGCGGCGCACACCTTCATAGGCTTTTAGCAAGGCTTTCTTTGGTTGGATATTTCTCCCGTTCGGCCCCTGCCAAGACGAGCATGAGCATCTCTAAAACGCTCATTAACGATTTCTTCAAAGAAACGCTCCACAGAGATCCGAGCCTCAAGGCCATAAGACTTTTCTTCAGACTTTATCGCCTTAGAGTATCTAGCAGCAGCTTTAAACTCTCCACCTCGAATGACATTAAATACGCCTTCTGCAATATTATAATTGCCATACCACGCAAGGGCGATACTCACAAGGAGTACAGCTATCATCGTTCGATCCGTAGCACGAGTGGGACTTGTAGAAATTTCTAATCGAGCACTCAAGTTTTCATCTACTGGCTCAGTATACTGCGGTTTCCCAAAGCGATTTTCCTCTGGGTCCCCGGCTTTCACCGTCCAATTTAATAAAACTAATGGACCAATGACAGGCACTAACATAAGCAGTACAAGCCAACCCGATTGATTCACATCGTGAAGACGACGAATCGTAATATTAACAACTGGAATGATTGTAAAAACAAGCATTATAAAAAAACTAAGAAAAACCCAAGCAATAAATCGATCTGAATCATCTGCATTGGCCCAACCGATAAGAGCACATACCATGTGCATAAGCGCCCATAGAAGTGCTATGACAAGCATAAATCGCCAATAGTTTCCCCGCGAAGAACGACCACTGATAACAGTCCACTGTATGAGATAGGTATTGATAAAGTTATCCTTATACCCCATGTTATATCGTTCAAAATCTACAATGGTTACACCTGTTTGGCGGTGCACATTTGTATAAATAGGACCACCTAAGGGCCCCATATTCCCGCCACAACGTAAACAGACGGGTTGTTCATCTGGCCCTTCTTTACCACAACGTGTACAGCGTTGCATACGACCTCCAAAAAAACACTACTATAAACATTTTCGTAATACTATATAATTGCGTGCATAATATTCTGCATATAAGAATAGGGCCTATCATGGTGATAGGTCCTATTTTTACTTGTTGCCTCTATTATATAAGGTAACCCTATTATGCGCCAGCCTTTTGGACAGCTTGTTTCATAGATTGTACGTAATCAAATAATGCTTGGTCTGCATTTTCGCCGTGTTCTGCAACGATTTTAACGATGGCAGAGCCTACGATGGCACCATCAGATACGCGCGCCATAGCCTCTGCTTGGTCTGGTGTAGAAATGCCAAAACCAACCGCTACGGGGATATCTGTATATTTGCGAACGGTTTCAACGATGGATTTAATATCCGTCTTGATTTCGCTGCGCATACCTGTAACACCAAGAGAAGATACGCAGTAGATAAAGCCTTCTGCGTCTTTAGCGATCATTTCGATGCGATTTTCAGACGTTGGAGCGATCAAGGATACTACTTCAACGCCGTGTGTATTAGCAATGCTCGCTAGTTCGCCTTTTTCTTCAAATGGCATATCTGGCACGATAACGCCAGAGATACCCACCTCTTCGCAGAGGGTAAAGAATTTCTCACGACCGAACACGTAAATCGGGTTCAAATAGGTCATGAATACGAGTGGAATCGTCACCGCATCATCGCCCGTACGTAAACGGCGTACCATATCAAAGATATCGTTGATTTTTACGCCTGTAGAGAGAGCGCGTGTGCTCGCTTCTTGGATAACTGGACCTTCCGCCGTTGGATCGGAGAAGGGAATGCCGATTTCTACCATGTCCGCACCGGCTTTCACCATAACGCGAATATAACGTTCTGTAGTCTCGATACCGTGGTCACCAGCGCTGATGAACGGGATGAATGCCTTGCCCTTTGTGAAAGCGTCTTTAATTTTACTCATGAAGATCCACCCCCTCTGTATTTCGCCATAGCCGCTACGTCTTTGTCGCCACGACCAGATAAACAAATAATAATGATATCGTCCTTGCTCATAGTAGGAGCGATTTTACGAGCATGCGCCACTGCGTGAGCACTCTCGATAGCTGGAATAATGCCCTCTAAACGAGATAAGTATTCGAAAGCATCTACTGCTTCGTCGTCCGTTACAGGCACGTATTCTGCACGGCCGCTAGCGTACAAGTACGCATGTTCAGGGCCGATACCAGGGTAATCAAGGCCTGCAGAGATAGAATATACAGGAGCGATTTGGCCATCTTCGTCTTGGCAGAAATAAGATTTCATACCATGGAAGATCCCCACAGAGCCCTCTTCGCAATTGTCGCTGCATGCTCCTCTGTGTCGATGCCACGACCTGCCGCTTCACAACCGATGAGGCGCACACCTTCGTCCTCGATAAAGTGATAGAACATGCCCATCGCATTAGAGCCACCGCCTACGCAAGCCATAACAGCTGCTGGCAATTTACCTTCCGCTTCTAGAATTTGCTCACGAGTTTCACGGCTGATGATGGATTGGAAATCGCGAACGATCATAGGGAATGGATGCGCACCCATTACGGAGCCCAACACATAGTGCGTATCGGACATGCGGTTTGTCCATTCGCGCATTGCTTCAGATACAGCATCTTTCAACGTGCTAGTACCGCTAGTTACAGCATGTACCTTTGTACCGAGCAATTGCATACGATATACGTTGAGCGCTTGACGTTCACAGTCCTCTGCACCCATGTATACCTCGCACTCCATGCCCATCAATGCCGCAATAGTCGCCGTAGCAACACCGTGTTGACCTGCACCAGTTTCAGCGATAACGCGCTTTTTACCCATGCGTTTTGCCAATAACATTTGGCCAATTACGTTATTCAACTTGTGGGAACCAGTGTGGTTCAAGTCTTCCCGTTTTAAATAGATTTTAGCGCCCCCAAGATCCTCGGTCATGCGTTCTGCATAGTATAAAAGGGATGGACGACCTGTATATTTTTTATGTAAATCCTCAAGTTCGCGTACGAAATCAGGATCATCTTTGTACTTGTTGTACGCCTCTTCCAATTCGATGACTGCATTCATCAATGTTTCTGGTATAAATTGGCCACCAAAGGAGCCAAAAATAACCATGTCTTTGTTCACTCATATAACTTACCTTTCTATATATCATTCCTGCTAATGTGCCATGTTATGACAGGGCTACTGTTCTTACGATGTTGGTGAAAGCTTTCATCTTTTCATCGTCTTTCACGCCATTTGTTTCAATGCCGCTGCTAATATCGATACCATAAGGGCGAACTGTACGGATGGCACGGGCCACATTGGTACTATCAATACCACCTGCGAGCATAAATGGTCGTTCAAACTCATCTAAGGATGACCAGTCGAATACTTCGCCCTGTGCCGCCCTCGTTCGTCTTTTGTGGTATGCATCAAATAAAAGCATATCAGCACTGCTATCAATCCATTTTTCTGCATCTGCAGCACTACGGACTTGAACAGCTTTCCAAACCTCTACATTAGACTGTTCTTTTAATATTTGGATGAAAGACTCATCTTCATCTCCATGAAGTTGAATCACATCAAGTTTGACTTCTTCAGCAATCTTAAGTAGGTTTTCTACCGTTTCGTTTACGAATACGCCTACCGTTTTAATATTCTCAAAATTAGGATTTTCTTGGACAAATTCCTTACTATCTTGTGCTGTTTCAGCATTCATTGGCACTTCAACTGCACCATATATTTTTACGTATTGTTTATGGAGTTCTTCCACTAGTGTTTTAGCTTGCTCTACAGTCACTTGCCGTTTGCTCGATGCAAATACAAGGCCCATATAATCAGGCTTAGCATCGATTATAGCAGGGATCGTTTCCACCTTAGAAATGCCGCACATCTTAACCTTAGGCGTATAATATGTGGCCCCATAGAAATATGCCAATTTCTCAACCTTGTTAGGAGAACGCATGAAAGTTTCACCCATCAAGGCTACTCCAATATTGTTATCTCGCAACACTTGGATATCCTCTGGTGTTTCTAAACCGCTTTCAGATACAAAGATCACATCGTCTTGAACGAGATTACGTAAGCGCACACTATTTTGTACGTCTACAGTAAAGTCTTTCAAATTACGGTTATTAACACCAATAATGCGTGCCCCACAATCGATGGCCATTTGTACTTCGTGCTCGTCGTGAGCCTCTACTAAGGAGGACAAACCAAGAGAATCGGCTAACTCACGGAATTTTGTTAACGTAGGCACATCTAAACATGCACAGATCAAGAGGATCGCACTAGCGCCCCACAGTTTTGCTTGGTAGATTTGGTACTCATCGATGATGAAGTCCTTACGAAGGACAGGGATTTTGACAGTACTTGCAATTTCTTGCAAATATTTTTTATCACCTTTAAAGAAGTCTGGCTCCGTTAATACAGAGATAGCCGCAGCACCAGCCACTTCATATTCTTTTGGCGATATCTAAATAGGGAAAAGTGCTCAGCAATGATGCCCTTAGATGGAGATGCCTTCTTTACTTCACAAATGAAGTTAAAGTCTTGCTGACGAAGGGCTGCTTCAAAAGGAAATCCTGTATCAGATGGTAACGCCAACGCCGCTACTTTTACAGCCTCAGGCGATTCCACCTGTTTTTCTTGGGCTACCCGAATTTTGGTAGCCTCTATAATCTTATCTAAAATCAATGATTATACCTCTTGGGTTGCTTTCACAAATTGTTCCATTGTGGCAAGAGCCTTGCCAGAGTCGATCATGTTTTTCGCCTCTTCAATGCCCTCTGCCAATGTAAGGCCCTCTTTTGCAAGATAAATGGCCATGCCTGCGTTAAGAAGAACCGCCGTGCGTTTACCGCCTTGTTCACCACCGAGAACGCGGCGAGTAATCTCAGCGTTTACCGTAGCATCGCCACCTTCAAGCTCAGTTTTATCAGCGTATTCGAAACCATAGTCCTTAGGATCGAATTCGTAGCTTGTGAAAGTACCATTATTAATTTCGCATACGTACGTTTTGTTGGTAGCTGTAATTTCATCAAGGCCGTCGAAGCCGTGTACCACAGCACCGCGTTTCACACCCAGGTTAGCCAATACGCGAGCCAACGGTTCTACCAAAGATTTATCATATACGCCCATCAATTCTACTGTAGCACCTGCTGGGTTTGCTAAAGGCCCGAGGATGTTGAATACTGTACGAACACCTAACGCTTTACGTACAGGGCCTGCATACTTCATAGCTTGATGATATACAGGGGCAAACATAAAGCACATATTCGCTTTATTAAGAACTGCTTCGTTTTGTTCACCATTAAGCTCTAATTTAGCGCCTAATGCTTCGATCAAATCAGCAGCGCCACATTTACTAGATACACTGCGGTTACCATGCTTTGCTACAGGAATACCTGCGGCAGAAATGATGAAGCCAGACGTAGTAGAAATATTGAATGTATTAGCTTCATCGCCGCCAGTACCTACGATTTCTACAACTGTACCTTCATGAGGCACAGAACCTGCCTTCTCGCGCATAACCTCAGCAAAGGCTGTAACCTCATCTACAGTAGGGCCTTTTGCAGCCAAGGCGCACAAGAAACCTGCCATAGGCACCTCGGCTACATCACCGCTCATAATCTTGTTCATTGTATCTTTAGCAAGGTCGTAGGATAAATCTTGACCATGCGTTACTGCATATAATGCGTCTTTAATCATTTATATCTCCTTATGAGGATATCTATTAAATTGATACCATATCTACCTAGTCGGTACCGATTGGGTCATGCCCTCAGCCTCCAAGTGGCCACCCCCCGCTATGCGGGGCGCCAAGTCGGCTTCGCACATAACCCAATCGCACCTATCAGCTAAAAATCATAGCAATTTAATAGATATCCCTCATATAAACTATTATCAAAACGATCCTGCGCATTATATGGAGTAACGCACAGGTCATTTCTTTATAAGAGGTGGGAAGATAGAACGGCGTAGCTGTTCTTTTCTCTTATGATGATTTGCATATTTCTTTAGAAAAATATTGTTACTGTTCGATATATGTATTGTAGAGGGGCTATTATAGGTACTGCCAAGGTTGAGTTGGCAGGAAATAAGGTCTTAAGGAACGACTTGGCGGCCCCACGTAGTGGGGCGGTGGCCACTTGGAGTTCCGAGAGACCTTATTTCCGCCCTATCGTTCTAGAGCCTAGGAATGGCCCCTCGATACATAAATTAGGCTGTAGTTTATTTTTCTAGGAAATTGCGAATCATTTGTTCCCCGTTTGGTGTCATGATGGATTCCGGATGGAATTGCACGCCGTAGATTGGGTAGTCTTTGTGTTCTACACTCATTACTTCGCCGTCGTCTGTAACGGATGTAACGATGAGTTCGCTTGGGATTGTTTCGTCTACAATCGCCAAGGAGTGGTAGCGTGCCACTTCAAATTGTTCTGGTACGCCTTTAAGAATTTTAGATGGGTGTACTTGCTTCGCTACGCTTTGTTTGCCGTGCATCACTTGTTTTGCGTAAGATACGGTACCACCGAATACTTCGCCGATGGCTTGGTGACCAAGGCATACGCCGAGGATTGGGAATTCGCCTTTGCATTCGCGCAATAGGTCTTCGTATACGCCCGCATCAGCTGGTCTGCCAGGTCCTGGTGAAAGTATCACATAGTCTGGTTTCAATGCGCGGATTTCTTCAACTGTTAATTCATCGCTGCGAATGACTTTAATATCTGGATCGATAGAGCCTACTAATTGGTATAAATTAAAGGAGAAGCTATCGTAATTATCTATAAGGAGTACCATTATTCTACCTCCTGTGCATCTGTAATTGCGGAAATCATGGATTGGCCTTTCATCAAAGTTTCGTTATATTCACTAGCAGGAACACTATCGCGAACGATACCTGCGCCAGCTCGAACATAAACCTTGCCGCCTTTATTCATGGCCATGCGGATGCCGATACATACGTCCATATTACCGGAGAAATCGATGTAACCTACAGCGCCGCCGTATACACCACGCGGGCTTTTTTCAAGTTCATGTAAAATCTCGATGGCACGAATTTTAGGGGCTCCGGACAAAGTACCTGCTGGCAATGTAGCACCGATAGCATCGAGAGCATCTTTACCGTCTTGAATGTCACCGCTTACAGTAGATGTAATGTGAATAACATGGGAGAAACGTTGTAACATGTGTAACGCCTCTACTTTTACGGAACCAAATTTAGAAATTTTACCTAAGTCGTTACGTCCAAGGTCAACGAGCATATTATGTTCAGCCAACTCTTTTTCGTCATTGATGAGTTTTTCCTCAATAGCGAGGTCCTCTGCTTCGTTTTTACCACGGCGCATAGTGCCTGCAATTGGGAAGGTGTACATCTTACCGTCTGTTAATTTTACCAATGTTTCTGGAGAGGCACCTGTAAGCTCTACATCGCCACCAGATAAGTAGAACATATATGGAGATGGATTCAATGTACGCAATACGCGGTATGCATTTAACAAGCTACCTTCAAACTCAGCTTCACGGCGATTAGATACAACACATTGGAAGATATCCCCTTCCTTAATGTAGTGCTGTGTCTTTTTAACAACTGCTTCAAACTCATCCTTTGTAAACTCAGAGGTAAACTCTGTTTTAAGGATGCCTTTTGGAATGTCCGCCTCTTTACCGTTTACTACGAGATCAGCTAATGCTTTAAGTTCGAGCTCAGCCTTGTTATAATTGCGTTCTAAATCATTTGTACTGATGTTAGCAATCAAGTAGATTTTATTTTTATAATGGTCAAAGGCGATTACCTTATCAAATAGCATAAGATCTACATCATTGACCATAGCAGAGTCATTATCTGGTGTGGGGAAATCGAGGGTTGGCTCGATATAGCGGATGTATTCACAAGCAAAGTAGCCTACAAAGCCACCTGTAAAGGTTGGTAGCTCTTCTAAGCGAGGGCTTTTGTATTGGCTCAAAATATTGCGAATTTCTGCAGCTGGGTCAGAACACTCAAAGGTACGTGTTGTACCGTCTTTGATAGTCATTTTATGGTTTTTGCAGAAGAGCTCAATCTTAGGATCATAGCCCAAGAAGGAGTAACGGCCCCAATGATTACTATTATCTGCACTTTCAAGCAAGTACGTATGACTGCTCACTTGTTTTAACGCTTTCAACACGCTAATCGGTGTGCGTACGTCGGATAAAATTTCCATATATACAGGCACGATATCGTAGCCCGGTGCGATAGCTTTCACACGGTCAAGACTAGGGAAAATCATGAGAACCTCCATCTGGCGTTTGCCAATAAAAAAACTCGCCCATGACAATGTAACGTCAAGGACGAGTCTATAGTTCTATTTTTACAAGAGTATTAGAAAAATACTTGTATTATGCTATAAATCGCGGTACCACCTTGTTTGAATGCAACGCATTCCCCTTTCGCAGGATACTAACATATCCCTCACGACTAACGCTCGTGTGACGTCGCACCATACTAGGAATGAAATTCATTCTTTTCCATGCGCCCTCGGTGGTCCATTTAATAAGCTGCGTACTACGGGTTCTCAGCTAATCCCTGCTCTCTGTGAGTGCATATCCTATTTTTATCTCCACCTCATCGGTTTCTTTTAGGCGAGTATAAAATTATAATCTGATTATAATGTTTCTATAGAATGAAAGTCAAGGACAATCTTAACTTTCACCTTATCCTTACATTCGTTCATTACCTAATACCCATATATAATCCAATTACTGATTTCCCTAGTCCCTTCCAAATTCAGAATATTTATATTGTTTTCCTCTAAACACTAATAGTATACTGAAATTACATATGTTATCAGCTTCTACTGATTATTATGCGGAGGAGAGAGCATGAGTTTTTATTTTCACTCGATCAAATACAGCAGTCTTTCAATAAAATATTCCATCAATGTAATAAAGATATCGCTTGGGAGGGTAAGGCTGAGCTTGACGCCCTTGTGAAACTTGACGAGGAAGGCCAAAAGATTCCTGGTATTGGCGATGTGTATGCTATTTTGGCACGCGTCTATTCTGGCCCTCAGTTCACGTGGATTGAAGCAGGCTTTCCTGAGGATGACACAAAGGCGTATAGTTATTTACATACGGCTATTCGCAAAGGCAGTGCCATCGCTATTTTACAAGCTATGCGTACCTCTGGTGCCCTTACACCAACTATTGAAAAAGAGTTGCCTATGACAAAGGACCAAGCCTTCCAGCGCGTCTATGAGGGGGCCCAAAAGGGTTGTTCCTACTGTGCCTACGCCATTGCCAATGTATACCAATGGGGGGATTACCACATCTTACCATCGGCTCAAAAGGTGGCTAATGAAGGTGAACCATCTGCCTTTATCCGTTTCTTAAAAGGCTTGTTTGCCCAAGCAGATCAACGTAGATTCGCAAATAAAGTAACTGCCATTGCTCAGCAATGGTTGCGTAAATCCGCCGAAGCAGGCCTTGTTATTGCATACCGCAACTTGCGCATTACCTATATAGAGCAAAATAATAGTGCAATGGAAGAACAAGTCATTTTTGAAGGGGCTGCAGCAGGTTTGCCACTCATGATGTATTTAGCTGGCGATATTTGTAAGTCTCGCGGGGAGCATGAACGAGCTCTCGAATATTTTGAGCGCGGTGCCGCCATGAATAATGGTATGTGTTTGCGTGAAGCTGCCGAGTACTATGCAAAACCTTGTGAGTCTAATAAAAGAATCCCTCAGAATATTCAAAAGGCCCTCAGATACTACGAGCGTGCTGCTATAAGCCCAGATTATTTAGACTTTAATGACCACGCTTATGTTACAATGCAAGCCATCATTCTTCGCACCTTGAATATCGATGGTCAGTCTCAAGACTGGTCTCGCATCGCTCACTTATTGCAACAACCAGCTATTTACACGCTCGATGCGATTTGGCCGTATCTCGCTTATGTATTTACTTTCAAAAAAGGTAATAGCCCTGCCGTAAGAACCGCCATAGAGTGCGTCAATCAGGCTAGCAAATGTTTCGATAGATACGGTAGTTATGACTATGCGGACCATCTATGGCAACTGGCCGCCGGCTATTGCTACGAAATTGGTGCCATTACAAAAGAACCTGATTTAGACCAAGCCGTTACGTTCTACGAGCATGCTCGTGAAAGCATCAGACGTCTCAACACAAGAAACGATAATTGGTTAGGTACTGGTGAGCCGTTGGTAATTCCTGACGAAGCCTCTGAGCGATTAGAGGCCTTTGAACTCGTTGATGGACATTATCAGTACAAAGAAGGGATAACGCAATCTTCTACAACATGTAATCCTATGCCCCCTGCTTGGCCTCAAAACTCCGTAGATGTATTAGAAATCTTTGAGGACTCTACTACTGGTTGGCGCACGAATAAATACGACTGGGCATTCATCGAACGCGAATGGGATACACAAAAATACCTCAGCTTTATCATCTACGATAATCGCCAATCCATAGAAAACATCATTTATGATGTGTACAGTATCGTTATGTTCCACAATGAAGATAAGAACACTTGTACTATCTATTTATACGGCTACAGCGAGGATCTGCGGAATGTGATGAAACCTTGGAGCCTACGATATATGAAATAAGAGACTATAAGGAGATGTCTATTTCTGAAGGTCTCCGTTTAATTAAAGAATTCTATAATCATGCTACATTGCCTGTGATTGATGAAAGCTGGGAGAAACAGTATAAAAATACTACGCCGCCTCGAGAATACGTATTAACTTGCGACAACGATATTTTCTACCTCAATCAATATGAACTTTCCAATCAAATGATTAAGGATGCCTTAGAAGGCGTAGCCAATGGCAAGTATGATATCATTGCGGTTCGCCCATCTAACCTCGACGATCAAGGTATTAGCTACTTCATTGAGCGCGGAAAAGGTAAAAACTTACACATTCGCCTCTATATCACTACCGAAGACGACATAGGAGACGAGATCGTATATGGCTTTGAACGGGATTCTAGCAACTTAACCTCCATTAATTACTGGATCCAAGAATCTATAACAAGCAATAAACTTCCGGACTTAAGCGATTGGGAAGAAGTTAAAAAGAAACAAAATTAATAATTATTTCGTAGCAAGAAATGACTAGCCCAAAGTCATTAAGCAAAAGACTAGGCAAAAAATGAGCCTACTAGTTTTTATAGCTATAAATGTATTACAAGACTAAAGGAGGGATACTTTGGAAACGTGGAAACGAACGGTGTACATCAGTTTAGTCTGTGTATTCTGTACAGCCTTTGGTGTAAGTCAGTTAGCTCCAATTTTGCCTTTATACTTTCATGATTTAGGCGTACAAACACCAGAAGCTATGTCCTTATGGTCTGGGTTAGCCACAGGTGCCACCTATATTATCGTTTGCTTAGCAGCACCATTTTGGGGGCGTATTGCCGACCAAAAAGGTCGTAAAATTACATTAATACGATCTAGCTTTGGCATGGCATTATGCAATATATTAATTGCTTTTCAAACTACACCTGAAGGAGTTGTTTTAATCCGGCTTATCCAAGGTCTAGTAAGTGGCTTTTACTCGGCATCAATTACATTAATAGCTTCAGAATCACCTATTGAGCGGACAGGTTGGGCCTTAGGACTATTAGCGTCTGCTAATCTTGCTGGTTCACTAATAGGGCCTTTATTGGGTGGATATATTGCAGATACAGTAGGCATTCGCAACGACTTCATCATCGTCGGTGCGCTCATGGGTTTATCTGGTGTGCTGGCTACTATATTCATCCATGAAAATTATGTACCACAACCGAATTCTAAAAAACTTTCCATCCGTAAGTTGAAAGAGCAAATACCGGAATTTAATAGTATTGTCGCATTATGTGTAGCGTCCTTTATCTATGCAATATGCATCATGTCCTTACAACCTGTTATCTCTGTATATATTAAGGGAATCGTTCCTAGTGATACAGAAAATCTAGCATTTATTGCAGGCGCTGTATTCTCCGCTATGGGTATTGCACAACTTATGAGTAGTTCTCCACTAGGTAAATTAGTCGACAAAATTGGGCCACGTAAAGTATTAGTAGTATCGCTTATTTATGTAGGGATTCTAAATATCCCTCAAGCCTATGTTTCTGATGTATATCAACTTGCAATAATCAGGTTCCTACAAGGTTTTTGGTTTTAGGTGGCATGTTACCTGCCTTAAACACTTACCTATCTTCAAAAACACCTCGAGAATTTACAGGCCAAGTATTTTTCCTATAATCAGTCTTGTTTGTTTCTTTTGGTTATTTCTTAGGGATCTGTTGGTGGTGCTAGCCTTATGGCATGGCTAGGCTTTACTACCCTATTCTGGGTTAGCGGTGGATTATTTATTATTTCCGCTCTCTGGATTGGCTTCAAACTTAGATAATACAAAGATATATAAAAAGAACCCTATCATGATTGAACTGCACCCCAAAAAAATTGGACACAATTTTTGGAGTGCAGTTTTTATGTCAAAATAGGGTTCTTTTATTATATATTCTAAGATTTAACGCCTTTAATACACCTGTAATTTATGAATTTATAGTTTTACAGCTACATTTTAATCTAATCATAGTAATAATAGCATAATCACAACTGTAGCAATGATACATGGTACAGCATTGCGTTTTGCCATTTCCATAGGATTGATTCCTGCAATCCCTGCAACGATAATACCTGCGCCTGCTACGGGACTCATACTACGACCGATACCTGCACCGATTTGCGCCATGGAGCCAAGTTCCATAATGCCATACCCAAAGTCTGCTGCGTGTGGTGTTACAGCACCGTTAAAGGCAAGGGCTGCTGCATTACCAGATCCAGAGATAACAGCCAACAAGAATGGACCAAAGGCCGCACCGATTTGAGCGATTTGTTGAGAGTTCTTCATGCCATCAATAAGAGCATTAGTAAGACCGATAAGTTGCATACCAGCTGTGAAACATGCTGCAGCAGCCATAAGACCTACTACATCACACATACCATCGCCAGTACCGCGGAAGAACTTCTTCACCGCTTCTGTTACATTAGGGCGAACCGCTACGATACCAATCGCTGTACCAATGAGCATAGATACAGGAACGGAAACCTCAGGAATTACGGCCACTTGTTTACTGCCTAATACAAGCAATACAAGCGGAATAATAGGAATAATAGCGTAGAAATAATTTACTTTAAACTCTTTACTGTCCTCAGTAGAATCATTTTTCATCACATACCCTGTATGCTCTTTTTTAACGATAGCTACGATATTTAGTAAGATTGCGGCTACTACGATGCCAATCATGGCTTGCATAGAGAAGCTTGCAATAACTGTCATTACATCTACACCGGCTAGCTGTGCTACTTGAGGGTTAAACATAAGGCCTGGGCTCAAGGAACTACCCCAAGTACCTAAGAAAATAGCAGAACCTGCCATTGCTGGATGTACACCAGAGCGAATAAGCGCTGGGATTAATAGAGCACCTACCGCTGCCGCACAGCCTGCCGCTGTAGGCAATGCAATGTTGATTAAGAACGTAATAATAACGGCGCCAGGGATGATGATCTTAGTCATCTTTTTAAGGCCAGCAGAGATGAAATACACCATATGCTCCGTACATTTTGTGTATTCCATAACATAACTAAACCCAAGAACAGTACAAATCGTCGGTACAAGACCTGGGTTTGTCAGTTCTTTTACAAAAGCCGTCGTACCTGCCCCTAGATTACCACCAATAAAACACATCAAGAGGCCCGACAGTAATAACACAAGCCGCGTTTCAAACTTTTTAATAATAGCGATAAAGGTCGCTACTACGATAACAATACCTGCAATAACCATATTATATTTTCTCCTATATGTAAAAACAGTAGAAACAAAGTCAATCATTTCTACCGTTTTACACAAAATATCTCACAAAACCATGCTACACACTATACAAGTTTTGTGTCTTCCAAACTAAGCTTTCTAAGCACTTTATCAAGCACTTCTACACCCGTTACAATATCATCCATTTCAGCGAATTCCGCCGGATTATGACTGATACCCCCAAGGCATGGAATAAAGATCATTCCCGTTGGCACATCATCAGCCCAGTGCATGGCATCGTGACCAGCACCGCTCGGCAGCGCCATATATTCCACGCCTAATGATGTAACAGCCTCTTCGATTTCTCTAATCATAGCAGGATGCATCGCTACCGGATGATCTTGTGCAACAGGTTCAATCGTATAAGATAAGCCACGTTTTTCTGCAGTAACATCGATAAATTCTTTAATTAATGTCACTACCGAGTTGCGGGCAACCTCAGAGATACTACGGATATCTACACCTAGTTTCACCACGCCAGGAATAACGTTCATTGCCCCCGGTGTAACCTCTACAATACCGACGGTGCCTACTACTGGAGGTTCCTCTTGCATAGCGGCGATTTCCTCGATGCCAAGGATAATTTTGGACGCCCCACAGAGCGCATCATGGCGCAAGTTCATCGGTGTAGCACCGCTATGATCAGCATTACCACGAATGGTCACATAAAACCGTTCTGGTGCTGCAATCCCAGTGACAATACCAATACGTTTCTGTTCGTGCTCTAGCACCTTACCTTGCTCGATGTGGATTTCTGTAAAAGATTTTACAGGTCGCTTGTATTCCACCTGTTCAATTTCATCTGGATGTAAATTGCGACCTTTCAAAACCTCGTATAAGGAAGTACCTTGTTTATCTCTTAATCGATGTAAGTCTTGTACTGTCAACTCACCGCGCATCGCCTTACTACCTAATGTAGCATCCCCAAAACGTCCGGACTCTTCACACATAAAGGACACAACAGCAATCGTATGATCGTATTCAAAACCATCATCATTCATGCTACGAATCACTTCAATGGCGGATAACACGCCGACTACGCCGTCATAATTGCCACCATTCGGCACACTGTCCGTATGAGAACCAACCATAACAACAGGCAAGTCAGGATTCTTACCAACCTTATAGCCGATGACATTCCCAAAACCGTCTGTTTCTACAGTTAAGCCTGCGTCAACCATGCGGTCTATAATATATTGGCGGCCTGCCCAGTCTGCATCGGTGAAAGCAAGGCGATTAATACCTTCACCAGGTGCCGTAAACTGTGACATAGCTTCAAAATCGTTAACTAAGCGATCCCGTTGAATCATAACAAACCTCACAATCTATATTATTTCAAATAGTGAGCTGCAATAGTTCCTAATGCAATAACACCGTTAAGCATATCTTCTTCATCGATATCAAAGAGCGGGTTGTGATGTGGAGCTTTGATAGCGGAGCCTACTAACATATATGTACCCATGCCACCGCGGCTAATTACGCGATTCAAGAAGTATGCACAGTCTTCACTACCGCCGCCACTATAATCTAATGGAACGTCTCTAAAGATACCAAGAGGCTTAATAATAGATTGGATTTCAGGAGCCAATTCATCGCTCATACGACAAGATGGAGTTTCACCTTGTTTTGTAATTTCATAGGAGCAGTCGTGCATTTCTGCAGCGGCTTTGATAATCGTTTCTGCACGGCCGATTACGTAATCATTGATCTCTGTAGTAGCCCCACGAGTTTCTAATTTAAGAACTGCTGTATCTGGTGTTACATTACGGCCAGTACCACTTTCAAAAATGCCAACGTTCATACGAGAAGCACCTTTACCGTGGCGAGCAATGGCTTGTAAATTAAGCACTGCTGTACAACCTGCAAGCATTGCATTTTTCGCTTTCTCTGGAGAGCTACCAGCATGAGCAGCATAACCGTGGAACACCGCATCTAGTTTAGTAGTAGCCAAGAAGCCATGATTACTACAAGCAAAGCAATTTGCATAGTTTTCATTGAAGCCAATGTGCAAACCGAACATGTAGTCTACATCATCTACAACGCCGGCGTTAACCATTGCCTTAGCACCGCGCACGCCTTCCTCTGCTGGTTGGAAGATCAATTTAAGAGTACCTTTGAATTGATCTTTATGCTCTGCTACATATTCGGCAAGACCAAGACCCATTGCCATATGTGCATCATGACCACAAGCATGCATCGCTTTATCATGACAAGAGCGATAGCCACCCTTAACAGGTGCATGTCCAGCCTCTTTAGATTCGATAACATCATTAGAGTCCATATCTACACGGAATGCCACTACAGGACCTTCATCACTGAACTTCATAGTTGCTACAATCGCTGTTTTACCAAAGCCCAATTTCTACTAGCTCAGGATTAGCACCTTCATCGATGGCACGAGCCATAGCAGCACTCATAACATCCTTACTAGGCAAGCCCATACGAGAATCCAAATCAAGAACTTCTTCGCCTAACGCTACATCATAGCCCAAGGAAATGAGCGTTGCCGCGATCTTAGCAGCAGAACGATATTCTAACCAAGCAGTTTCAGGATACTTATGAAAAATCACGGCGCAATTCAATTAATGCTTCACGGCGTTTTTGTACGAAATCTTTTACAGACATACTTACCTCCTAAAAATACAATAGATACCTATACTTCAACTATATGAAGAGCTACACAAATAGCTAATTAAATAGTCAACCAATAAGATGATATACACAGCACTATAAATTTCTATATACATCAATAATTATTCTTGTATATATTATAACTTATATTGAGGTTTTTAGAAATAAAAAGCATACATACGCAGATCACTAATTTCCTCTTTATTTAATTTTTTTTAGTACTTCTCGTTTAATTTGTCGTTGACGATCCCAAGCAATGATAAATACAGTAGCAATAATACAGATCATGCCAAAGATACCGATGAGGGTAAATTCATTCCCAAGAAGTGCCCACCCAAATAAGGCAGCGGATATTGGTTCTAAGGATGAAAGTATAGAACCTTGTACGGCCCCAATGAGTTTTACCCCTTCCATATAGGCATTAAAGGATACCACTGTACCAAGTATGATGATGGCAAATAACCCCAGCCACGTCATACCATCCCAAATAGCTTCAGACTCAAATTGTTGGAACATAGCAACAGATAAGATACCGCAAATAAACATAGCAAAACCAACTACAGACGTAGTGCCATATGTTTTTAAAAGCTCAATGGGCTGTAATGTATAAATACAAATACTGGCCGCCGATACGAGACCCCAGAACAAAGCTTCTTCGTTGAAGGACGACATATCTAAGCCCTCTTGCATGACAATACAAATGGTACCAACCATAGCAAGCAAAATACAAAATAGCTCTGGTATAGATGGCTTTTTAAAATACCGTAAAAATAGGTAAATAATAATCATCGTCGGTGCTACATATTGAAGCACTGTAGCCACCCCAACCCCTGAAATAGCGATGGCTCTAAAGTACGCATACTGCACCATGGCAATCCCTAATATGCCAAAAATCAGTAGCTTTCCTATGTCTTTCGGCTCTTTAAAGATAGAGAAAACACGCTTCCCCTCTTGTATATAGGCTAATACAATAGTTAGAATACCTGCTATAAGCAAACGCGCCTCTAGTAACCACTCCACATTGATGTGCTTTGCATTTTCAAGAAATTGTACAGATGTACCTGAAAGCCCCCAAAACAGGGCTCCCATAATGGCAAGGCCCATGCCCTTCCATTGTTTTTCCTCCATACGCCCCTCCATGACGAATACTTTCACAATATGTATCATAATAGCAAAGAGGCCCCAACCTCTGCAATACGCAGAGATGAAACCTCTAACATTAAATTATAGATATGTTTAAATCAATTTAGGCTAACCTAAATCAATCATCTATAAATTATTTACGTTTTTCTAAAGCAATAATAATAACAGTGGCAATGATCATGGCCATGCCAATTAGCCCTAATAGACTAAATTGATTGTCTAAAAAAGCCCATCCAAAGAAAGCCGCCGAAATCGGTTCAATAGATGACAAGATGGATCCTGGCACCGCACCTATTCGTTTAACACCTTCCAAGTAAGCATTAAAAGATACGATGGTCCCAAGAAAGACAACATTGAAACATCCAATAACGGTCCATACATCCCACATTGCATACGAATTAGGTTGATGGAACAAAATGGCAGCAACAACACCACTCATGAGCATACCGAAGCCTACAATCGGCAAGGTTCCATATTTATATAGTAAATCCACAGGAGAAAGACTATATACAGCGACACCTACAGCAGATAGTAACCCCCATACAAGCACTGCGAGCGGGAAGCTTTCAATAGACAAGCCGTCGTTCCCCATCAGACATATGGTGCCTACTAATGCAAGTATAACGGAAATAATCTCGCCTTTAGACGGACGTTTACCATAACGAGCTAGCAAATAAATAATAATCATAGACGGCGCCAAGTATTGTAGTACCGTTGCAATACCAGCTCCAGCTAAGGCAATAGATTTAAAGTATGTATATTGGCATAAGGCCATACCAAATACGCCAAAAATGATTAAACCTACTGTATCTTTCAAACTACGAAAGACATTAAAGATAGAATTACCATATTTAAACCAAGCATAGAGCACAGTCAATAGCCCAGCTGTAATTAATCGCATGGTGACTAGCCATTCTAAGTTCATATCCCTAAAATTGCTTAGAAACTGTACTGATGCACCTGATACGCCCCATAGAACCGCACCTAATAGGGTTAGTAAAACACCTATAATTTCATATCGCTTCATACTACTCACCGAGCAAGGATACGTGAACCTTCACAACGACCTTACGGATTTTAATAGGCTTATCGTTTACAGCAAGTAGCGGGCGATGGATATCGGATGGGAAGAATACTGTATAGTACCCTTCTGGGCAATGGATTTGGCCTTCATCGACAGCTTCGTTTGGGTAGAAATAGCAATCACGATCTGGATAAGACTCCACAGGCTTTACGAGGCCTTTATCTACGAAAAAGCCCATATTTTCTTCTCCATCTACCATGAATTGAATATCTACATAGTTGCGATGAGACTCAGGTTTTGTAGTTTCAAACAATTTTGTTTCTACATCGTCTACATTGGCATACATCATGTCCCCTTCAATGGCATGACGACCGCCAGGCAATGCTTTTAAATCTGTATTTTTCAAGAAATCCAAAGCCCGTACAATAGCTTTAGGATACCCCATTTTTGTGTAATCTGCAGTAATGCTAGAGAAAAACATATACGATCCTTTCACACTATCTATTTATATAGTAAGCACACGGTTGTAATTATATTTACCCTCTATGTTAGCACATATATACACAAAGGACTAGTAAAAGCCCTCCATACGCTACATATATGGAGGGCCAGTGTAAAATACTATTCAGATTTATGACTTTCGTCAATTGTTATACTATGAAATTTACATATGAAGTTGTTACAATATACAATTGTCTATTCAGTTGTAGTGATTCTAACTGTATTACATACAGTACGTGGACATGGTCTTACATTATTCTTGAGGTTTATGAGCAGCGATAATTTCTTCCGCTTGCTTATGTGGAACCTCTTCATAAGTATGGAACTGACGGTTAAATACGCCTTGTCCTTGAGTGATAGAGCGCAATGCAGTCACATAATCGGCCATTTCAGCCAATGGTACTTGAGCTTTAACAACAGAAATACCTGTTCTTTCACTTTGTTCCATGCCTAATACACGACCTCGACGGCTATTTAAATCACCCATGATGTCGCCCATGAAAGCATCTGGTGCAAACACGTTAACTTCATAGATTGGTTCTAATAGGACTGGTTTCGCCTTAGGAATTACATCCTTGATAGCCTGTGACGTAGCTACTTTAAATGCTAACTCTGAGGAGTCTACACTATGGTAAGATCCATCCAAGAGTGTCACTTGCACGCCAATCATAGGATATCCCGCAATTAAGCCTTTATCTAGGGTTTCTTTGGCACCCTTTTCCACTGCTGGTATGTATTGTTTAGGTACAGCACCACCAAAGATTTTGTCTACGAATGCAAATTCGCTTCCATCGTATAATGGGTCCACTTGAATCTTAACGTGACCATATTGACCATGACCGCCACTTTGTTTTTTATATTTAGACTCGGTTTCAGCGGAGCCTTTGATAGTTTCGCGGTATGGAATATATGGAGTCACAAGTTTAGCTTGTACGCCGTATTTGCGGTCCATTTTATTGAGAATATGCTCGAGATGTACCTCGCCCATACAATCGATTTGTAATTGGCGGGCCTCAGCATTTTTCACTACTACGCAAGTAGGATCTTCTTCTGCTACCTTAAGAACAGCACTAGCTAATTTTTCCTCCTCACCTTTTTTCACTGGCTCCATAGCCACTGTATATAGAGGTTGAGGGAAACGGATAGCATCGTATGTTACTTTAAAGTCAGGAGCAGTTAATGTATCCCCCGTCTTAGCATTAGCCAATTTCGGTATCACTACGATATCGCCAGCTTTAGCAGAGGATACAGGGATTTGTTGCTTCCCGATAAGGGTAACCATCTTGCCCCATTTTTCTTCTACGCCTTGATTTACATCAAAGAGGCGATCGCCTTCTTTGAGTTCACCAGAGAAGATACGTACAAAACTTTGTTTGCCTGCGAATGGGTCTAACAACGTTTTGAATACGAATGCAGTTAATGGTTTATCTACATGTATTGCGCGTTGTTCGCCAGTTTCTGCATCAGTTGCGGTCATGACCTTTTTAGTTGCATCTGGCATGTAACGGATCATACGATCCAATACTTGATCTAAGCCAATACGAGATGTGGCACTACCACACATGATTGGGCACACACGGCCACTAATCATACCTTCACGCAAGCCTTGGCGAATTTCATCTAAGGATAATTCTTCGCCTTCTAAATATTTTTCCAACAATTCATCGCTACCTTCAGCCGCGGCTTCTACGGTCATTTCCCGAATTTCTTGAGCCTTTTCGATAAGGTGAGCTGGTACAGCGATTTCAGTTGGTTGGCCGTCCTTATAAGTAAACGCAGTCATTTTTGCTACGTCTACGACGCCTTCAAAGTTGGCGCCTTCACCGATAGGAATCTGCAATGGCATGATGCCTTTGCCAAATAATTCCCGCATTCTTTCAATAGTACCGAAGAAGTCGGCACCATCCACATCCATTTTATTGATAAATGCCATGCGTGGCATTTGTAATTCAACGGCATAATCCCATGCGCGAACTGTGTCAGTTTCTACACCAGATGTGGAGGATAGTACCATTAACATACCATCACACGCACGCAAAGCAGCACGAACTTCACCATGGAATTCATTGTAACCTGGAGTGTCTACGAAGTTAACCTTATGGTCATGCCACTCACATGGAGCCATACCCAACTGGATAGTTACGTTACGTTTGATTTCTTCCGGTTCAAAGTCCATGATATGTTTATTATCTTGGCCTTTACCTACGAAATCAACCGCACCAGAGGTTAACAACAAGGATTCAACAAGAGCTGTTTTACCTGCACCATCGTGGGAAACAACAGCAACGTTTCTAATTTTATCACTACTGTACTCTTTCATCGGAATCGCCTCCTTATTGGCAAATTACGGCTTTTGCTAATACATTTCGACACTTCAATAGAAAAGTCCTCTTTTTATGAGAAAAAATTTCCCAAAAAAGAGGACTCTATATAAATATTAAGTTATCTTCCCACCATGGAAGCACAAACGCTAAAAGAGCCATAAAGAGCGCCCAAACTAGGGTAAAGATTATAGATGTTACAACACAGGCAATGAAAACTTTCATCTTACTAAGCATTACTTGTCTTGCCATAAGTTCTAAAGATACCCAAATGGATATAATAAATAAGGCTACAGTTCCTACAAAATAGATGACACCCGCAATGGCACTACTATCAAATACACCACCTAAAGCCCCATTAAAATCAAGACTATCGTATAACCAATACTAAATAAAAGTACCTCATACCCTTGTAAATACCAGCTAACTTTCATAATTACTTGTACGTTGTCGGTCCCCCCCCCTCTTAGTGATAACCCCGTTATATACATACGAACCAATAGCCACCATCACAAAGGACCCGCCGATACGGATAAGCCATGCGAAAACAAATATAAAGCTGGTACCAATACCGATCAAATATGTTAGACCAGTAAATTCATTATGAGGGAGAAATGGAATTAACATAGTCCCAAATAAAGCTAATATAATATATGGGATAGCCCATAAGAACACAGTGCCCCCAAATCCCTTTTTCAACGTGCTAGATTGAACAACTTGATCAATACCAACTTTAAAAGGACTAACAAACAACCTCCAAAAATCAGAATACCAAGCCATTTCCATAATTACCTCGTCAAATTTTAATACCATATTCTAATATTAAATACTTGTACCATCAATTAAAAATTCTAATTTACTTTTTTTATCAGAATATAAAAGTATATATTTATCATTAAATATTTTCATTCCAAGATAATATATTACAAAAAAACGATATAGGAAGTAGTATTATAACAAATCTATAGGAATTACCAGTTAACGGCTATAACGTTCTTTTTTCTCTGTTATAGAAAGGCCTAGATTATTAAAGTATGATTGAACACTCCGCGTAATAGCATCGGGCCGATAATCTGATTTTACCATAAACGCATGTGTATGATTTATTTGAAAAAAATATCCAAGATATTATCACTAATATCACCATCAAAAAGCAATCTTGTAGCTACTCGCATTTCTATAATCCATATCTATATGATACGGTGGGTGATAAAAAATACGTTCTAATACTAAATTGCAATTTTCATCAACCTCTATACTATTCTCGAAATCAATCTCATAGCGAAAAATATGCAGTATCATGGTATCGTAATTGAGAATTCAGTAATAAAATACTATCGATAGATATATCTAAGTATGAATTGTCATCAGCTTTATAATCATTTAAAAATACCTTCAATAGTATCATATTCTTCATCCCAAGATAATATATCTTTTGAATTAGCAACTAAATAAAGATAATATTGAATTAAAAATAGAAATCTCTTGTATCCCAACAAATTGGTCTTGAGGCATAATCTTTAATAAGCGTTTAGATTCGTGTTCACATAACGATAAAAAAAGAAACTATCGAAGTATACTTATTATTATGTTTTATCATGACTCTCTTAACACTAGAGTGATACTCAAATGTAAAAAAATAGTATCACCTCTTTTGAGAATTTGATCTTTTTATCTAAAAAGATTCATAAAACTTTAATAATACTAAAATCAATTCAGCCTTATTTCTAAAAATAAAAAAATCATTGCTTAGTTGTAAATTGAAATTGAACACATAAAAAAATCCATATTAGTACAAGTGATAAGATTAGAGTATCAAATTCGCAATCAATCACGAGGTACTAATATGGACTGCTCTAATCTTATCACATCATTGCGCACAAACAAACACTTAAATTTAGAGGAGCGCTTTTTATCTTGAAAAAAACGCCTTCTTGCTGGTGATCCTATCAATACTATTGCCAAGGCATTAGGACGCTCTAGAACTACGATTTATGCTGAGAAAAAAAGCGTGGAACAGTGGTTCAAATTAAACAAAAACAAGGCTGTTCTTATGTATATAGCAGATTGCGGTCAGCTTGCCTATGAAAGAACCCGCCAAGGTTCTTTTCAACACTTTGAAAGCAGGTTCTATTGAGCCCTTTTTTTATCTTGGGTTGAAAACAAGGTAAGAGTCGATAAATGGTCCTTAGATGCTGCTGTTGGCTACGCCTTACGTAAGGGTTTGTTTGTACGCAATGAAATGGTGTGTACTAAAACTTTATATAACTACCTTTACCAAGGCATTTTGGGTCTTAAACCAATGGATTTGCCTTGTGTTATTCGCCATTCTCATAAGAAGCGACATAACAGGCAACACAAACGCAAGTTAGGTAAATCCATTGATCGCGTGATGAATCTGTTGCTACCCGCGAAGAATTTGGTCATTGGGAGCTAGATACGGTCCGAGGAATAAAGAATAAAAAGCGATGAAGTAATTGTTTCATTGTTAGAACGCAAGTCTCGCCTATATGTAGCCTTACGTTGTCTATCCGCTAAAGCTGTGGATGTAAAAAAATGACATTAGAAAAATTGGTTGGAGTCTCTTAAGGCCGTTTCCGATGTATCCATGTTATGTAAAAACTATTACGGCTGATAATGGCCGTGAATTTGCGAGACATAAGTACATTAGAAACAGAGGATTTATCTATTTTCTTTGCTCACCCGTACTCGCCTGGAGAACGCGGTTCAAATGAACGACATAACGGACTATTACGCCGCTTTATCCCAAAAAGGAACGCCCATAAAGGCTGTGTCAGAAGAAACGATTCAGCGGGCGTTACATTGGTGCAACAATTTACCCCGTAAGCTGTTGAATTACAAAACGCCTCAAGAAGTCTTCATTGAAGAAGTTAATAAAGTTATGGATTTACAGAGTGTTCAATTTCATATTGCAATTTAAGAATAAAAAAATCATTTATTCGTCTAGCAGTATCTACAGTTAATAATCTATCATTATTATAAATATTTAATTCTTCTTTTAGTAATAATGGCTTATTGTAATTTATCCTCATAACATTTCCACTCTAATTAGTATATGTAGAATATAATTCTTGAATCTTAGCCTTGATTATATCTTTTATTTGTTGTACCTTCAGTAATAACAGGAATTAATTTAAGCATACTACGTACTGCAGCCCTAGTTGTTGAGTCTAAATTCAATTCTTCCATACACTCTTGAATAATTTCATCTTGAGTTTTTCAGTGGAGTTGCCCGAATTCCATATAATAACTCTTCCGAAATAATCTTTTCAGGTTTCTGAATAGTAAGCTTAGCCTCATTAGCGTGAAGTCTATTTGATATATCTACTAACTTATCAATAACCTCACCTATTTCACTATTTCTTTCAATCACCAAAAACGATGAAATAAAAGATCTAGTTAAAGCCATATATAAAGCATTTCTTTTCTTTACCTCAATATCAACATTTCTATCACATATATAGTTCAAGTTATCATTTGCAACAATAATTACAAAAAGGAAACTCCAATCCTTTAACATTATTTATATTAGTAATCGTAACTTCATTTTTCTAACTGAGTCCTCTTTTCTCTAGGCGCCAATAAGTAATCCCAATCAAATTTACTGTTTAACTCTTGTCCTAAATAAACTGCAAACTTATTCCAAATATTCTCATTATACTTAGTAAAAAAATAATAGCAACGTCTTTAGCTAATACGTCCGGATTTTTCAGACTTAATTTTATTTATTATATTTACAACATTTTTTTAGTTATGTTTTCAGTATCTAAAGATGATTCGGGGTAGATTGAGATAGGAATTATATCTTCAGTTCCATCAGTAATTTCGAATCGCTTAATCATTTTTTTCGAGAAATAATAAAGTGATTTAAAAGTATTACTTACCTGCTCAATATTATATCCAGATAATTCCCATTCATTTTTGTTCAAGCCATCTAACTGCTTGAGGTTCAAGCAAACCAAATCCTAAAACATGTGAAAAATAATAATGTTCTAGGGTCAGTACGATATACCTTACTTAAAACGTAATCTGTATCAGTATAATTAATAATGTTATTATTAGAAAAATATATTCTGTAATACATCTCCAGCTATAAAAAAACTTGTTTAGCCGTAACCATATCACAAAGTTTTATAAAGGAGTCATCAAAGTCTTGACCTTCATCAATAAATAAATAATCAAATATGGGTTCATAATCTTGTCTCTCCAAACATTCAATAGCCTCATCCCAAATCTCTTTAGGCGGTTTAGATCTAGAGAACGGCTGAAAAGGTATTTTATAATGTGTGCAAATACGTGCATATAAACCTGATTTAGAATTATTTTTACTTCCCCAGCTATGAGCAATAAACAAACGAGTATCCGTAATTTGTTCACTAACCTTCATTCTATTGAAAAAATCTATTACTCTAACTTTTAAGCTATCAGCTAAAACCCTATTAAAACAAGTCACTGCAATACGTGCAGTATCATCACTAACAAAGATCTGTCTTATTTTATGTAATAAAAGTTCTGTTTTACCAGAACCAGCCAGTCCTTGAACACGTATTAACTTTTTTTATTCTTTTTATCTTCATAAATAAATTTCGTTTGATCTGTATCAAATAAAAATTATTTTATTTTTTTATAGACTCTAAAGTTGATAAAGATGGCTTACTTAATAAAGACTTATCAAAATCCTTTTAATTCATTAACACTCCCTATACATAACGAAGAAATTAAATCAATCTTTCTTTGTTGTTCTTTATTCGTAATGTTATCAATCTGAGCCCGCGTTGGTATTTCACTTATCTTTTCAATTAACTTAGACCACTCTCGCTTTCTCCCTAAAAAGCGCAAAAATATTGAGGGTATTTTTCTACTATTAATGAATTTAAATCATCAATTATATCTTCACAATAATCGTCAAATGATTCTGAGTCTTCTCCACAATTATATAAATATATAGCTTTATTAGGAATCACAACAAGAATTCCATTTTTCATAGTAATCTCTTTCAGTAAATATAGCTAATGGCATTTGTAACAAAAAAATATAGTCAAGTCTTTTGCTGTATTCTATTACAGCATCATATAAACTTTGAAACCGCTCTGTACTCTTAATATTTTCAGATATATCCATATAGATATAATTATCCATGAAACTCATCCCCTATCTATACATAATTTTTTTAAAGAAAATATACTTTCTACCTTTATATAGTCTAATTATTAGTAAAATTATAACACATTCGAGTACTCCTTTTTAAAAAAATGCCTTGAGCTGCACATTATAATTCTTCCTATACTAATATAAAAAAACAAGCATCATCAATATGTATTAATATAATTACTTAAACTATATAGAAAATTGATTCACGCTTAATACTCTTATTTTCAATTTTTTTAATCTGAAGGAGTTTCTAGTATTTATATATATATTATAAATAATAATATGTTATTAGCAGAACTTTATCAGTTTAAGCGATATATAGATGGGACTACATCTCATATAAAGTTATAAAAAAGACGGTCTGTACTTGTGCTGCGACATCAGGAACGAGGAGCAAGCAAGTATGGACCGTCTTTTTTAATTAAGTTGTCGTTATGTAATGGGGCCCCATCTATATATAGGTAAGACTAACCCAAAACATATAATAGGATAAAGGAATTAGATACACAGAGAAAACTAAAATTCTCCTGTCCGTTTACCGTAGTGTTTGGAGTCACCATTTTGGTTCCAGCCTACAGTATCACCAATGGACATAACGCGGCGCGTCAAGCAGTCTTTACATTGTTCTGCATTGTCGTCTACGCAAGGTTTATTATCGTATAGCAAGTATTTTGCACGGTGTTCAGGAATCGTGATGATAGGCATCAAAATGTTCGCCCCAGCAGCTAAGCCTTTTTCACGGCCTAGTTTATCCAGTGCTTGCAACGCTGTAGTAGCCGCAATGTTTACGTCTTTTAAGAACAAGCGTGTCAACGCAATCATCTTAAGACCTAGTTGAACGCGGCGGAGCTTGCCCGCTTCATCATCAATCCCCATCGCTAGAGCCTCTTGGCCTAGTGGCGTATCGTGATGCACTACATAAGGCCCCATACCGATCATGTCGATATCCATGTCGCGATAGAACAAGATATCATTTACTAGGTCTTCTTCCGTTTGACCAGGCAGACCAATCATAACGCCCGTACCTACTTGGAAGCCTACGCGGCGCAAACGACGTAAGCATTCAACGCGCGTTTCAAAGGAGTGCAATTCATCTTGAGGATGAATTTTATGGTACAGTTCTTTATTTGTTGTTTCAATGCGTAATAAATAACGACTAGCACCGGCTTCACGCATGCGGCGGTACGCCTCTTCACTTTGTTCCCCTACGCACATCGTAATGCCCAGGGAACCATCGCCAATGGCTTTAATATCGCGAATTAAATCCACCACATAATCCACAAAGGCATCATCACACCGTTCGCCAGATTGGAGCGTAATAGAACCATATTCATGGTCATAGGCCCACTGCGCCATCTTGATAATATCTTCACGATTCATATCAAAGCGTTCCGTCTTGTCATTTTCACGACGAATACCGCAATAATTACAGTTTTTGATGCATCGGTTCGAGAACTCGATGAGGCCACGATAATACGCTACAGGCTTTACATATTTCGCCTTCACTTCATAAGCCTTTTTATATATTAACTGCAACTGTTCTTCATCAGTTACAGACATGAGAAATCTTAGCTCATCCTCGGTTAGCCATTCATCGCCAACGAGGTCTTTTGCAAGGATGTCTTGCACTTGCAAACAATCACTTCCTTTCATAACGAACCGTCATCGATTCACTTGGTATGGTAATGGAATCTATGTCAGTGACACAGGTAAATCCATTCACTTCGCGCGGTAAATCCCGCACATGTTTCACTTGTCGAGTTAAACATTCGTGAGCCATCACACCGCGACTCATTTTAGAGGACGTACTCATCTGTTTAAATGTATCGCCTCGTAATTCCCAAAATTCAACGGTCACTACCTTTGGATGGTTTACCATTTTAACATATTCTTTAGACGCTAGATTGAGAATCCAATCTACCTTGTGAAAGTAGGCATCTACCGCTTCACGCCACGTATCATATAAGTTAATACCTACCTTATCTACCATATCGAGTCGATAGTCTCTAACGCCCATCATAGGCTCTACAACACCGTACAAGGCAGACATCACAACAAGATGGCTTTCACCAAAGGCCTTAGCCTCTTCAGACAAGTTCTGCCAGTCTAAATATTTGAAAGCAATACCATCGTAGCTTTCACAAGCAATACCTACTGGCTGGGACTCAAAAGCTTGATAGAAATCAAAGAGAGCCTGCGCCTTATCATCCTTGAGTTTCAAAGCCTTACCAAGGGCCGCCACATCTAAGGACTGCACATGTTTTACAATGTCTTGCGTAATGTGCGGTTGAAATTGACCGTCCTGAACTGCACTATGTACTGCCCCATCATTGCCAACAGTAGTAATCGTTTTTGTCTTACTAGGAGAGAGGACGATTTTCATGGGATAATTCCGCCTTGATAGTTTCCTCTGTCAAGTTGTCGATCAACTCAGGATTCCACAACATGAGAGGCACTGCCACAACGTGGCTCGCTTTCAATTCTTTACATAGTTTAATGCATTCTTTAAGGTAATCAGAATCTTCGTCCACAAGGTCACATACGATAACTACGTGACGACCTTTAAGATTGACACCTTCGTAATCGATGCTTTCAGCAGATACAGTAAGCATACCTGTTTCCAAGCGACCTTCGCTCATATCGTTTAGACGAGACATCAATACGTGCTCAAGCATAGTAGATACAGGTGTCACTACGCGGCCAATACCAAGAAGAGCCTCAGGTTGAGCATGAACGATAACTGTTTTCTTGCGTTTATCCGTTCTGTACTCAACGAGAGCCTTTTCTAAAGCACCGAAGAAGACGAATAATTGCCAAGGATCAAAGGAACCAGTTTGGAACATGTCGATAACAGAACCGTCCTCATCAATATTAAGGCGCGCCAATAATTCCTCTGCAATGTCGCTTACGACAGCAGTAAATCAGATTGCATTGCATCTTGTAATTTAACTTCGTTTGCCATTAGGTCCTCCTAATTTCCATATATCACACTGCTAGATATAACCTAACAGATATTACACTATCCTTAATTGTACCATACTTTATACCCCTCTTGGGTATTCAAAGATACACTTTTTATATAATAGATACATAGATAGATAGATAGATAAATAAATATAGATACATAAACATAGATACATAAATAGGGTACATAAACATAGATAGATAAATAAATATAGATATATAAATATAGATGCATCAATAGAAAAAGGACCGCCGAAGCGGTCCCTTTATAGTTATCATTCGTTTGTAGAGATAGTTATCATTTGTTTGTAGGGCTACTTGTCATGAAAAGCTGCAAGAAGATAGTGATAGGCATTATAACTCCTAATTAAGGGTTATAGAGTAAAGGTCATCTCCGTTTGCATGCGCGCATCTGTTTTGGATTTCTTATCTTTGGAACCAGCGTAACGAATGCGTACTTCGTTATTTACCTTAACGCGAGAGTCATCAATTTTAAATTTCTTCATTTTTTCTTTGATTTGCTCGTCTGTTAAGGCACGCTCTTCTGGTTTCGCTACTTCATCATTAGCTTTATCAAGGGCCTCTTGTTGATCTTGAGACACTTGGTAAGTCTTGCCAGATCTCTTAGCCTTTTCAGCACGTTTTGCGTCTAATTTTTGGCGACGCTCTTCGGTGATTTTCTTATCGCGAGCGATGCGGTAATCCATTACATCACGCATGTTTTCTTGGTAAATACGCAACGCATATTGGCGATCATTTTCGTTCATTTGCTCCCGTTTTGTTACCACCTCATCGATAAGAGGCATGAGCTCATCTTTTGTATAGCTAGTACCATCAAAAGCAAAGCCATGGGTATCAGTAATAGCACCATGTTTGATAAGCGTTTGCAGTGCCGTATATGTCCAATCATTTGGCGTTACAACATCTGCACTTACATGGTGTTGTACTTTAGTAGAGCTGCTAATTGTCTCTACATCAGCACCGATACCATCAATCATAGGACGTGCGCTTGGGATAGCAATACTTTCAGCGTGAACGAAACCAACAGAGGCTACTAAGCACAACGCTCCAATCCCTAATGCACGACGAATAACATTCATTTGACGTGTATGTTTTGTATTCATAAGAGTCTCCTTAAAATTACATTTTATACAATCTATTATATGAGTACCCTTGTGATACGTCAACTCTATAACCTTACACACCTGTGTAATACAATAATTATGAGGCCCTAGATTCACCTGAATCCTTGCAATAACAGGACCTATAAAATTAAATCATAGCAAACAAAAAGACCTTACACCAGATGATGTAAGGTCTCTGCATGGCGGAGGATTAGGGATTCGAACCCTAGCGACGGTAACCCGCCCTAACGATTTAGCAAACCGTCCTCTTCAGCCTCTTGAGTAATCCTCCATGCTTTACTGGGTAATCATATCATACCCAATAAGGCATTGTCAATAAAAAACCGCTAACTACTAGAGTCTCTAATAGTTAGCGGTTTATATAATTTATTTACTACTATATTAAATATAGTATTCTATGTAGTCATCGGGGATTTTCTTTTCCTCAGCCTTACCGTTATTAGTACGACGAGGTTTACGGACATACATATTTTCTGGATCCGTTTCAAAGATAACCATGTCTTTCGGGATATCATGTTTAATAACAAGGTTACAACCGATTTTTGTGCGGGCACCGATAGTAATATCCCCTAAGATTTTTGTGCCTGTACCGATGAGCACTTCGTCTTCGATGGTTGGATGGCGTTTTACCTGTTTAGAGGACATACCGCCTAACGTTACTTGATGGAACAGTGTTACATTATCACCTACGATGGCAGTTTCACCGATTACAACGCCCATACCATGGTCAATAAATAAACCGCGGCCAATCGTTGCACCTGGGTGAATTTCAATGCCCGTTACGTGACGAGAATGTAATGCTACACGACGCGCCAAGGTTGGCCATCCCGCCTTATAGAGGCGGTGCGCAAAGAAATGCCAGAACAAGGCCGTAATATGCGGATACGTCCAAATAACCATCCACACGCTTGTTGCGGCTGGGTCAGAATCCATTACGCGCTTAATATTATATTGAATTTTGCCCCATAATTCGCGCAAACCTTGCATCATAGTGACTCCATCTCAAATAACTCTACTCATATATAATATATAGTATACAACATATGCAGTACGTATTCCTATACATAAGATGTTTTATCTATAAGAAATTCGTTACTTTACGTATTCATTATTCGGGAAGTCCAATAGGGATAAGTATTTTTCCACCCCATCTGGTGCAATAACGACGATATTCGCATTTGGCGTTTCGCGAGCAATGCGCTTAGCCGCTACGATGGCTGCCCCCGCTGAAAGTCCAATAGAAACACCGCTTTCACGCATAAAGGTTTGTACTTCGCTAAAGGCTTCTTCATCGCTCACAGTTTGTACGCCGTCCATCAAGCTTTGGTCGAAGTTTTCAGGAATGAAACCAGCACCAATGCCTTGAATTTGTGAGGACCACCCTTGCCTTCTGTAATGGCCGGAGATCCAGTTGGTTCCACTGCGATAGCTTTCAGATTCGGATTATGCTCTTTCAATCGTCTAGTAACACCTGTGAAAGTACCACCTGTACCGATACCTGCCACAAATACGTCTACATTCGGCACTTGCTCTACGATTTCAGCGCCCGTAGTACGGTAATGCATATCTGGATTCGCAGGATTTACAAATTGTCCCAAGGTAAACGCATTAGGATATTTCTCTAAGATTTCATTTGCTCGTTCAAGAGCACCCTTCATGCCCGTTTCTTTCGGCGTTAAGATGAGTTGTGCACCGTACGCCTTAATAAGTTCACGACGTTCTTTACTCATGCTTTCAGGCATAATAATTACAGTTTTAATATGTAAGATAGCGCCCACCATGGCAAGAGCAATACCTGTATTGCCACTTGTAGCCTCTACGATGATGCTATCCTCATGGATACGGCCTTTCTCCTTGGCGTCTTGTAACATGCCAAGAACGGCACGGTCTTTCACAGAGCCACCTACATTATATTTTTCAAGTTTTACATAAATATTGGTATTTGGTAATTGATATACCGGAGTTTTACCAATCAGTTCAGTTGTTTGATTTGTTACTATGCTCATCTGATCCTCCCTCTAGCGACAGATGATAAAAATCGCCCTCAGGAATATCCCAAGGACGATATGTATTTCACCTTGTTACTCACTATACACTAGGTATAAACGTTTATGTATTCTGATTAATACAACCATACTCTAACACCTGAATCAATTCATTGTCAAGAGAATGAGAATAACTTTTAAAACCCAAAAAACACAGGAAATAACACGGTTCATCTATTTACTTGTAAGCACTTCCACCACCACATCCCACGTGATAGGCACGAATATGATGGCTAAAGATAATCCAATAAAGAGAACGGCCCCCACCAGTACACTTAGACGAGGAACTAAGGATATGACAACGCTCTTGGCCAATCTATATGCTTTACTCAAGTCATGATGTAACGCTACATGGCCCCATAAAGAAGCCTGCCAGTACATAGGAAATAATATAAGGATCAAGAATCACATGTGTCGCTAGTTCATTATTGGTGTGCATAATGCGGTTAATAACGGGTGAAACTAGTACATTCACTAGCATAGCTAACACCTTGAACCACACAACGCAGACCATATATGTCCACATGCTCCTCTTGGTCATCCACAGCATGTATAGGAGTCCTATTATACTTGCCCCCAGCGAGCCCTTCTCGCTTTCCATGTATCGTTCCATCCAAGATGGCTGCGCCTTGCCCGCCTCTACTTGGCTGTAGTAAAAGGATAGATTTCTTTCACCATGGGCTACATCGACAAGCCCCAAAACTTGAAATACGACGAGCAAGAACAAGACAGCTACAACGACTTGGAAGCTTTCACTAAAGAAAATATCCATAAAGTTAACATCGAGATGGCCTATGTTCTTAAGATTGCCGTATATATCGTAAAAGGCTAGATATACAGCATTTGTTAGGAACAGGTCCATAACAAATAGGAACAACACAAAGATGATATAACCGTTCCAGCGAGTCCATTTATTTTGTGATTCTATATAGGTATTCGTTCCTACCATAATCGATGCAGGGTGTATAGACAAGGTCACACCAATCATAAAAAACATTATAAACGATGTGACCATTGTTAAATATTCGTATGCCATATTAACGGTATGCTACGCGCTCAGGCTGCATGTCGTGGAAATGAAGGCGCTCTTTTGCCGTCTTTTCCCACTCTGTACCAGGCTTGCCATAGTTTGCGTATGGATCGATGGACAAACCGCCGCGCGGCGTAAACTTGCCCCATACCTCGATGTACTTAGGATCCATCAACTTCACAAGGTCTTTCATGATGATGTTGATGCAGTCCTCGTGAAAGTCCCCGTGATTGCGGAAACTAAATAGGTATAATTTCAAAGACTTGGACTCTACCATTTTCTTATCTGGTACATAAGAAATGTAGATTGTCGCAAAATCTGGCTGACCTGTCATAGGGCACAAGCTAGTAAACTCAGGACAGTTAAATTTAACAAAATAATCGTTATCAGGGTGTTTATTATCAAACGCCTCTAACACCTGTGGTGCATAGTCAGTAGGGTAATCGGTCTTGTGACCTAACATCGTTACCCCTTGTAACTCTTTTTCAGATCTGCCGGATGCCATAAGGAACCTCTTTCTATATCTTCTAGAACTCTATAATTAAATATATTGAATAATTCATGTAACACTTAATTATAGCATATAAAAGAATACACAACTTATATAGAAATATGATTTTGTACCATAAAACAATACGAAAACTGAGTACTGAATAACTGAGTGCTAAAAGCTGAGTCTTATGGATAAACTAGTTTAACAGTATCATAACCACATATTAATTGCATAAAATTTAAGTTTATAATAAAATTTTCATATACATTTGGTAATGTTAATACATTCAGAGAAATATAACACCTTATGGAGGTCCCTTATGAAATTAAAACAGCTTATTTTATCTAGTATCGCTGTAGGTGCACTAGCTTTCACATTTGGCGTTGCACAGCCTGCACAAGCAGCTATTGGCATGGAGAGTCCAGGTCCCGCTATGAATCTTGAAAAGCCAGCATCTGTTACGACTGCTCATCACATCAATGTAGATGGCAAGGTTGTTGAGCCTATTAATGGTCAGCAAAATGTAATCTATGTAGATGGTCAACCGCTCGTAGCATTGCGCCAAGTATCTGAAGCGTTGGGGTATAAAGTAGCATGGGACGAGCCTACTAAAACAGCATTAGTAGACATGAACATCGCTACGCTAGCGATCCAACCAGGCTCTGCTGATGTTATCCGCCACGGCAAATTAAAGGTTATCAACCTTGATACATCTGAATCCTTCTTGCCAGCAGCACGTAAGGTAGACGGCACTATCTTTGTAAAACCACAAGTGTTCAAATTATTATTGAACCAAGTAAATATTACAAAAGATGAAATCTTCATCGCCCCTCAACGTGCACAATTGGCATCTACTACAAATACAGAGGTATCTCACAAAAACGACCTCAGCACCTTCTTGCCGCCATCCCAAAAGGATGTAAAGAAAGTAGATCCAAAAGCGACTGAAAAACCGCTTATTAAAATCAAAAATTCGTTAGCTAAAGATACAACAACAGGCGATACAGAGTCTAATAAAAAATCCGAATACCAACGTCGAAATGGCTTAGATTGCTAATCCCTAGGCATACAACAAAAGGTCCCCAATGGACTGCTCCCCCATTAGATATAATCTTAGGGTGTACAGTCCACAAGGGACCTTTTTATTCTGTAAATGTAACTGAAATGATTATTTCAAAATCAATTATTTGCCAAAACCATAGCGGTTAAGTGCCGTATTACCATTACCATATATAGCCATGATTTTCGCCATGAAATAGTCAGCTACTGCTAGAGAGTATGCTGCAATATCATTGTAATCAGAGTATTTGGTGCAACATTAGTCACAGTAATGTTTTCAATAGTAGTACTAGCTTTAGGAGTAGTCAATTTATTTGTAGTAGGTGCAGGATCTGTAACTGTTACAGTAGAGCCCATAGCTGGATTAACGTAACCTGTTGGAGTAGATACTGGTGGACGTTGGGAATCAGTATATTTGTAGCCATAAGAAGCGTCCGCTTGTTGAGGTGCCAATGTAGCTACGCCAAACGCAAGAACAGTGGCTGCCAAAACGATAGATAATTGTTTAGATGCTTTCATAAAAACCTCCATAGTAAGTACTAAAAGAAATGCGTGATTATCAAAAAAACTGATAACGGAGATTTATTATAAACTTGTTATCTAAACTCACAATGAATTGTTGTAAATATCATTAATATTTCATTTATCAATTAATTTTGACTCTTTCAATACTATCTTTTACGGAATCCATTTGACGTTTCAAATCTTTCATGGATCCTTTTACATCGTCAGGAACCTTGACATCTTTAAGACCTTTTGCCGATTCCGAGGCACGCTTACTATTTTCACTAGCTTGCTTCATGCCCTCTTTAATTCGGTCCATATTCTCATCCAGCTCATTTAATGAGTCTTCATCATAGAGAATAAAATTACTGCCCCCGTGGGACGTAATATTTAGTGGCCCCATGGTAAGCTGACCATTATCGATGCGAAGCGCATCTGTGGAAATGGTCGTAATATTCGTATTCACCTTCACATCACTAAAGGACAAATGCCGCCCTTTATTGTGAAAGTTCCCCGTAATATTTTTAATAGGAATGAGCATATAGTGGCCTTCTCCAGACCAGAAATTCCCCCATACCTCCATATCGCGAGGCATACCTTCGCTTTTAAAGTTCAAATTAGCCGATACAGGAACGAGGAACTCCGGTGTTTTAAGGGCTACACTACTGTCTAAATCCTTTGCTATGCCAGTAATCGTATAGGCACGAGTATCCAAATTATAAACACCTTTCGCCTCTAGTTTCCCGTTGAACACATTGGCATTGACGTTAGAAAAGTTCAAGATCCCATCTTGGTATGTCACGTCGCCTACTACATTATCAAAGGTCAATGCAGGGATTCGCAATATAGGCATCGTCACGCGACCTTTCGCAAAAGGTCTATTAAAATCGCCTGTTACCTTTGTAAGCAAGGTCATGGCATCGTGAATATTCTCACCGAAACCAAGGGATGATGGGTCTACACCTTTTACATCAAACTGTAAATCCAGCTGAGGCATACGATGTTTTAGCACATCTTTTAAGTCTACTCTACCTTTTAAAACGAGACCATCACCAATAGCAGTGCCACCAAATTTGCCCGTCTCCATATCAATATGTATAGCACGATTGCTATCTAGGACTATCCTAGCATTTACATCCTTCATCACATAGTGACGATTGCGATCAAAAATCTCAAGTTGGTTGTTTCGCAACTTAATTGTTAGATCTAAATGTTGGCCCTCCCAATTAAAGTTTCGCACCCGCTTACCTAACTCCTCTTGTCGCTCTTGAGTAGTCTTTCTAGGTACCTTAGGGCGTGGCGCTACCTCATTAAGAGGCTTCTTTACATCAGGCGATGGTGGAACAAAATCGATTCGGTTGTTTTCATCCAAATCGACGACGATGACCGCATCATCTAGCTCAATACCATTAATAGCGGAGGCTTTAAAGTTGTGCGTCACCACATCCCACATGTTAACTCGTATCTTACCGCTAGGAACTGTTACTAGTTTTCGCCCATCGGGATCCGTCCATACTAAATCAGTAAAGGATAGCGTCCCCCACGGCGTGGCAGATAAACTTTCGACAGTAACAGTACCGCGCATCATGGTCTGGCGGGCCATAACCTCATTAAAGATAACGCCCATCCCGCGACTAGCAATAGTGGCAAGTACAAAGAAAACGATGGCTCCTATGGCAAGAAAAGCAGCAATGCCTTTAAGGCCTTTCTTATACAATTGTTTATATTTTGTCCAATAGGAACGTATATAATGTTTCATAGCCTTATTATATCATGTTGAGGATGTAAGTATTATTTGATTGGTCTTGTTATATTACTACACTTAGATTGAAAAGGAGAGCCTATACCTTCTTCGCTCCAAAGCGAGCTAAGTCGCTTATCCGGTATAGGCTCTCCTTTTCATAACATTAGTTATAAAGATGTCCAATCAAAAATAAAACATTCTCTAAATGCTAATAATAAGGCTATGAAGCATTATCTAGGAAAGGGAAATAGAAAAGACGAGGTTAAACCTCGTCTTTTCTGTTTAAATTTTAAGATATTATGCTTTTGCTTGTTTACTATATTTTACAAGGCTTTCAGCTTCAATTTCTTGTTGAGTGCGATAGTCTTGAGGAATGTCCGCCAAGCGAATCCAGCTACGAACTGCTTCTACTAATACGATAAGAATCATGAGGAACATGGCAGCACTGAATGCTACTAGAATCCATTTACCAGCTGGGATATAGCTATTAAATACGTTTTCAAAGTCTGCAGCAATTGCAACGATGGCCATTAGGATACATGGAACACCTGTAACCCATGCATAACGTTTGCGGCCAAGTCGCATAATAACAGTAGTACTTACAGCCAATGTCATAGTACCTAATAATTGGTTAGATACGCCGAATAGAGGCCAGATAATACCGATGTTACCTTGTAGAACTAGGTAGCCCCACAAGATACAAATCAAAGCTGCACAACCATATACGCCAGGAGCCCAATGTTGGTCGTTGAATTTAGGATGGAAATGACCTAATAATTCTTGAAGCAAGTAACGACCTACGCGAGTACCAGCATCGATCAAAGTCATGATGAACAAGGCTTCGAACATGATACAGAAGTGATACCAGTAACCCATCAAGTGATCCATGTTAGGCAATCTGGAGAAGATATGAGCCATACCTACTGCAAGGGATACGGCGCCACCAGGACGGTGCATCAAGTCTTCCCCAACCATTGCGGACAATGCTGGCAATTCATGTACTTGAAGACCTAGTGCTTTAAAGGATTCTACTGTGGAGTTAATAGCAAAGTAATCATCTGGATGCAATGCAGTGGCTGCGATCAACGCCATCATAGCGATGAAGCCTTCTGTTAACATCGCACCATAACCGATAGGTAAGATTTCTCTTTCATTAGTAAGCATTTTAGGTGTTGTACCTGTAGCAATTACTGTATGGAAACCAGATAACGCACCACATGCGATAGTAATGAAGATGTAAGGGAATACAGAACCTTTCAATACAGGACCGCCGCCCCAGATATATGGTGTAACAGCTGGCATTTGGATTTCAGGCATTACGATGATAATACCGAGAGCCAAGGCGCCAATTGTACCGATTTTAAGGTATGTAGATAGATAATCACGAGGAGCGAGCAATAACCATACTGGCAATGCTGCTGCAAAGAAACCATACACAGCAAGCATGATTTCAATAGTTTGCAAGTCGTATGTGAACCAAGAAGCATATTCGCTAGCCGCGATGTTAGGGACCGTAGATAATGCCTACGAAGATTAACGCTACACCAATGATAGTAGCCTCTTGGATTTTACCAGGACGCAACCATTTCAAATAAATACCGATAAAAATAGCAATTGGAATTGTAGCGAATACGGAGAAGAATCCCCAAGGAGAGTTATGCAATGCGTTCGCTACTACTACGGCCATACCAGCGAGGGTAATAACCAATAGGAACAAGGTAGCAAGCATAGCACCGAAACCAGCTAGTTTACTGATTTCTTCGCGTGCAATATCCGCGATAGACTTACCGTCATAGCGAACTGAAGCGAACAAGATAACCATGTCATGTACAGCACCGGCTAATACGGAGCCGATAAGGATCCATAAGGCACCAGGCAAATACCCGAACTGGGCTGCAATAACTGGGCCTACGAGCGGGCCTGCACCTGCAATAGCCGCAAAGTGATGACCAAAGGTTACCCATTTGTTAGTTGGCACGTAATCGTGACCATCGTTGTGAATCATAGCCGGCGTCGGACGATATTGGTCCAAGGTCAACACCTTAGCCGCTATGAAAGCCCCATAAAAGCGGTACGCTAAAATCAGAATACACGCGGAGGCAATAACTAAGTAAATACCATTCATAACCATATAAACACCTCCATTTGTTTCGTGACATGGTGTATATGAAATTTCTGATAAAAACTTATGTTTCCATGCCACTTTGGCTTGTAAAAATGTTAGTACTTACACATTCATTGTATAACTAATCACGAGAGTGTCAACTACTATTTAGTCATTTTGAAAGCTCTCTATAACTTTAAGGCATAACAAAAAGGCATCCTCCACATAGGAGAATGCCTTAATTTGTAGAAAAATAGTTTATATCTATAGTCTTACCACGATACCAGCTTCGTGGAGAGCCTTCTTAATATCTTTTATAGTTAATACTTTATTGTGTAACAATACGCCAGCAAGGGCACCTGTTACATTCGTTTTTGTAAATAAATCCACAAAATGCTGTACATTACCTGCACCACCGAAAGCTGTTACAGGAACATCTACTACTTCGGCTAATGCTTGGTATAATTCAATATCAAAGCCAATGCCTGTGCCATGTCTATCGATGCTCGTTACCAATAACTCACCTGCACCGCGTTCTACCGCTTCTTTTGCCCATTCAAGAGCATTTCTACGCTGTCCAGATTCACCTGTCTGACCATGACCGTAAGCGTACCAAACCTTTTCAAAAGGATTATATTTTACATCAAGACATACAACGATGCCTTGGTTACCGAACTTTTTAGCCCCTTCTGTAATAAGGGATGGATTAGCCAAAGCGGCGGTATTAATGGAAATCTTATCAGCACCAGCTTTCATAAGAGCCGTCATATCCTCAACAGAGGTGATCCCACCACCAACAGTAAGTGGCATAAATACCTTATCAGAGGATTTAAGAACCATATCTGTGAAAGTTTTACGACCCTCTGTTGTGGCCGTAATATCTAATAATACAAGCTCATCTGCGCCTTGTATTTCATAACGTTCTGCACATTCTACTGGATCCCCTGCGTCAACCATATCACGGAATTGTACGCCATTCTGTACGCGGCCATTCGCCACACCAAGGCAAGGGATAATACGTTTTGCTAACATTCAGTCGTCCTCCTATTTTTTTGAGTCTGCGTAAGCTTCTGTAATATTACCAAACGTACGCAACAAATTCAGACCTACGATACCACTTTTTCAGGATGGAATTGCATTCCATATACTCTGCCACATTCAACTACGCCAGGTACATCGATACCATAGTTAGCTGTGGAAATGATATATTCAGGATCTGTATCTACATAATAGGAATGAACGAAATAGGTATATTGATCGTCTACATTACTAAATGGACTATCTTGATAATGAACTACATTCTTGTTCCAGCCCATGTGAGGTACACTGAGACCAAGATCGCGAGGAATTTCTTTTACCTTGCCAGGAATAAGACCTAAACCTGGAGTTGGACCGTACTCTTCGGATTCCTCAAATAATAATTGCATACCTAAACAAATGCCTAATAGTGGAATTTCACGCTTTACTACTTCATGAAGTACATCGACTAAGCCGCGCTCTTTTAGAACCGCTACTGCCGATGCATACGCGCCTACACCTGGCAAGAGAACGCCATCAGCGTTTAATATAACCTCAGGATCCGCTGTTAGCACTGCATCGAGTCCGATGTAGGCAAAAGCTTTCTGGACGTTAAATGTGTTCCCTGCGTCATAATCTATAATGGCAATCATAATAAACTCCTTTCAACCGCCTTAATGAGCCCTAGAGAAAATACTAGGGCTCAAACATTCACGCATTCACGTTGTTTTCGATATATATATTCGTCAACGGAAAAAGAAAGTCCTGCCTATAGATTGCGTAAAAGCTAAACTCCATTCTATAGAATGAAATTCGATATCAAAACGGTCAAATTATTAGTATATATGATAAACTCTACATTTATTTATTCACAAATTGTTTTAATATATGCCTCATTACATCTCCATCTTGAGCCATTGGAATAGTAAGGCGCAACCAACCGTCTCGTTGACCTCGGCGCACTTGGTATCCTTCTGTTAGCCATGCATCAGCGAGGCCATCTGCATCCGCATCAGGAGCCTCAAAGAATATAAAATTCGCTTCGCTCTTGTAATAGTGAATTCCTAGCTCATCAAATAGCGCCTCCCATTTAGCCCGTTCCTCTGCATTTTGAGATACTGTTCTCGCCAAGAACGCTTGATCATCGAAGGCTGCCTCTGCGGCCACTTGGGACAAGGTATTGAGATTATAGGGCAAACACACCCTGATGTAGAAGATCTACATCATTATAAATCAAATTTGTTATTTCAAACTTATCATTTAAAGTAAAATAGCCTTTTAATTCATTATAAGAAAAGGCATATCCATTCATCATACTTCTTGCGTTGTCTACTATTATAGAGTATACCAATAAACATAATAAGGGTTAGGATTTTAAGTATTATCTCCATACGTTCTGTTCCTCATAAAGAAATCAAATCATCTAATTACTATTTGCACAAAGAAAAGGCCCATACTTTCACCCATATGTTACATAGAACAGAGCCAAGTATAGACCTTTTGTAATTATCCCCAAACTTTTTCTATATCTGCCACGCTATGTGCGTCAGAGCCAAGTACAAATGGCACGCCAATAACGGCTGCCATGCCTTGGATGAAACGGCTTGGATACATTTCACGGCAGTCTGGTTTGAAGAAGCCGCTCATGTTGTAGTCTAGTTCGCGCCCTTGTACGCGCATGATATGCAAGATATCGCTTACCACCTGCGCATTGCGGCGATCCAAGTGATGCTCAAAGCCAAAGTGGTGTTGGTATTTCTTGATCAAATCAAAGTGACCAATTCGTTTTGGCGTATATTCACCGAGGTCAGCACGTACGGCTTGGCGCACAGTAGAGTAATATTTGTAATATAACTCATACTGCTTTTGAATCCACGGACCAAAGCCACGCTCAAATTCTTTAGGGCTGTAGTCTAAGCAATAAAAGGCATTATTAAGGCCTTCCATAAAGTGAACAGATAAAATATTATCATCCGTCAACGGACCGTAGCGATCGAGGAACTCTTGAATATCCGTCTCAAAGCCTGGAATGTAATCCACTTCAAAGCCAAGGGAGATGTCGATATGCGTGCCATAAGCACGTTGTAATTGACGACCTAATTCTAGATAGGAATCTACTTGATTCAATTTCAAAGACGCCGTGTTATAAGCCTTTTTATCGCCACCATATTCAGCAGCAAATCCCGCAGGCAATGGTGCATGCTCAGTGAGGCACACCTTTTCAATGCGCAACTCGATGGCCTTTTCAATCATCAACGCAGTGCGGTCGCCACTACCATGGGGACACAATTCTGTATGTACATGACCGTCCACAAGTCGGCTGCGATACTTGCTATAGCCAACGAACTGTCGTTCATCTTTCATGTTCATTCAATCACCCTATTCGCCCTAACCCGTAGCGAACCCTTATCTATCATCTGTACATTATTAATGTATCTAATTAATATATCTAATTAATATTTTCAATTTATATATCGTATTATTATATATGTATTATTATCTACGTTTTATTATACCAATAATGCGTATGTTTCGGTATCCTGATATTTACCATGTTTGAAACCAACTTGAGGTGTTAGCCCACAATAAGTAAACCCAAACCGTTCATGCAATGCCGTACTAGCTGCATTTCCAGCAGTAATAACAGACACTACCGTATGCAATGTTTCCGTTTCCTTCGCATGTTCTAATATATGGGCCATCAATTTAGACGCCACGCCTTTGCCGCGATACTCTTGATGGATATAAATAGATAATTCTACGGTACTTTTGAAAGCATCCTTTGTTCTATATGGTGAAAGCGATGCATAGCCCACCACAACATCGTCCATAATCCCTACAAAAATGCAGTGCTCCAACCTTTGATGCGCCTCATACCACGCCTGCCACTCTGGCAACGTACGCGGCTCAAGATCAAGGGTGGCTACGCCGTTCACAACCTCGTAATTATAAATATCTAAACAAGATGCTACATCATCCTGTGTAATTGGGCGTATTAATAATTCACTCATAAGAATTCCTCAAAAAGTTGGTATCTCTATATAAATTAACCACTTATATCTATTATAAAATGATATAATAAAATCACCTCCAGAAGAAAGGAGGTGTTATATTGGAGGCGTTATTTTGTACGCTTTGGGGTACCTTGCTTGCCCCTCTTATTGTATCCTTAGTTGTAACTACCTATAGCTATTGGTTACAAAATAAGAGTAAAAAATAAGCAAGAAAAAGGACGAGCGGCAACTCGTCCTTTTTTGTTATATTGTAGGTAATTTTGTACGCTTTACTACCTATCTGTAGTATAACATAAATAGATTTTTTTACAAGATATATTCTTGATTAATCAGAGGTTAAGCTACAATAGCAAACAAAGCAATTGTTACTACTACCAGTACTGAAATGACACCGTAATCAATTGTTTTCAATCCTACGGATGCTGCAAAGCTATGTGTAGGTCCACCGAAGCCGCGTAGTTCTAGGGACAACGCCATTGTTTCGGATCGACCCAAGGATTTTAAGAGCAATGGTTGGATTACGGATGCGTAAGATTTCATGCGCTTCAAGAAGTTGCCTTCTAAGGATAAACCGCGGCAAGCTTGCGCCTCTTGTACAGCATGGCTTTCAGCAATGAAATCAGGCACAAAGCGTAGTGCTGCTGTGAACATAAATGCATATTCATAAGGAATTTTGCATTGTGTTACGAGCGCTGCTGTAAGGTCTTGCAATTTTGTAGTTGCTAATAAGCAAATGAATACAAGTGTCATGGCAAGCATACGCAAGCCGGATACGATGGCAGATGTTACATCGCCGCTGCCAAGGAATTGGATAACACCAAGGAATACAGCAAAGCTAGTCAATGCCAATACGGCTTTATGTTGTTTAAATAGTAAACCAGCTACAAACAATACACCCAGCTCTACAACGACTAAGGCCAATAGTGATGCCCAGTCGCGCAATAGAATGGCCCACACGGATACAACGAGGGTCATCAAGATTTTTGTTAACGGTACTAAACGTTCCATATGTCCCTCCTACTTTCTGCCCAACTGAGCCACTAACTTAGATTTCAATTCATCCATGGATTTGCAATAACCTAGGGATGGTACCGCTAGTGAAAGTTCCACACTTGGCGGTTTTGTAAGGCCTAGGTCTTGCAATTCGTCCGTAGACTTCTTGAATAATTCTTCTGGACTGCCATCGAAGGCAACGGTTTGGTTACCCATGATGAGTGCACGGCTACATTCGCTAGCCATGATTTCCATATCATGTGTAATGAGAAGGATCGTAATGCCTTCTTGATTAAGTTGACGCAATAGTGCTAATAACTCTTTAGTTTCCTTACCATCTTGACCACTTGTTGGTTCGTCGAGGATGAGGATTTTAGATTGCATTGCTAATGCAGAAGCGATAGCAACGCGTTGTTTTTCGCCGCGGCGCAATGTTGGAGGATAGGCTTCACGTAAGTGAGCGATACCTGTACGTTCCAACACTTCATCAACGATGCGTTTCACTTCGGATTTAGTGCGACCTAGTGATTCAGGACCGAAAGCAACCTCTGTGGCTACTGTTGGTCTGAACATTTGGCGATCTGGTTGTTGGAATACATAACCAATAAATTGACCACGTTTAGATGGCGGCATAGACGTAATATCCGTACCATTATAGTACATGCGGCCTTCGCTAGCCTTTTCAAGACCTACGAGCAAACGAGTGATAGTCGTTTTACCACAACCATTGCGACCACCGATGGCAATATATTCGCCCCCTTCGATGGTGAAAGTCACATCACGGAAGATGTCTACAGATGGCACATAGCCAAAGCGGATATTTTCAACCTTAAGCATCAGCGCCACCGTCCTTTCCTTGTACATCATCAACGCGTTGAATCGGTTTTCTATCTTCTACTACAGTAGTATTTGTTTGGTTATTGGCAGAGTTGCTTTCACCATGCACCTCAGTTTGGATGGCGTGAGCCATTTCAATTTGGTGCAAGCCCTTGATAGCAGACTCGATGCTGAGCCAAGGCTCATCGCTGTGGAAGCCCGCTTGTTCAAGTTCCATGTACGTAGTGAACACGGATGGCAACGCATCAACGTGAATATTGTGTTCGTACATGTAACGAAGCGTAGTTGGTACATCGTCATCACATGCAATAGATCCATCCACCATGAGAGCCATGCGGTTTGCATACGGCAATACAGCGTGTAAGTCATGGTCGATAACGACAACGGTAATACCGTGTTTCTTGTTCAAATCACTACGAGGCGATATAATTCGGCAGTCCCGTCTGGGTCGAGGGAGCTCGTTGGTTCATCAAGAACTAGAACCGTTGGGTTCGTAGCCAATACGGAAGCAATCGCCAAACGTTGGCGTTGACCACCGGACAAGCTAGTGATTTTGCGGTCCTCTAAGCCGATAAGACCAACTTGTGCAAACACCTCTTCAGAACGTGCCTTAATTGTGTCACGGTCATAACCGCGATTTTCCATAGCAAAGGCCACTTCTTCACGAACTGTCATCGTTACGAGTTGTGTATCGTAATCAGCCAGAACTACACCGATGTGATTAGCCAATTCAGGAATTTCCATTTGCGTAGTCGCTTTACCATCTACGAAAACCATGCCTTCAAGGCGGCCGCCGTAGAATTTAGGCACAGCACCAACCATGGCCATGCAAAGGGTACTTTTACCACAACCGGCAGGACCTGTTACCACTAAGAAGTCACCATCATGCACATCGAGATTGATATTTTCAAGAGATGGTGTCGTCGCCTTAGGATGGTAGTAATTTACGTATTCAATGGAAATCTTAGCTTGGCGCTCAGGCAAGATTGTCAAATGACTGTGATCGGAACCCAATTCCTCTGCACTCGGCAACATGCCTCGTTTAGAGAATAGACGTTGCGCCGGAATGTATAAGATTGGCGTAATGGCACCGTTCAAAGCGCCTACGATAAGAACCATCGGCCACATACCATACATATATACATTGTCTGGTAAGCCCAATACTTTCCACAAAATGGTAACGAAGATACCGCCAGATACAACAGTCGCTAAAAAGCCAGATAGGATTGGCGTCAAATCAAAGCCACCGATTTTACGGAACTTCACGGACACCATAGCACGCGTCACGAGAGCTGCTGTCAAAGCACCACCTGGTTCAGACAACAAGTTGCCATAAGGGAATGCTGACTTAGATGTCAAAACATTGATGAGGGCCGCCACAAGGCCAATCCCCAACGTTTGACTCAAACTTGGACGAGTCAATAAAATAGCTACGCAGTACGTAGCAATCGTCCAGTTCGGCGTTACCCCAGCCACACTAGGGCTCACCAAATGCAATATCGTGCCCAATGCGAGCATCAATGTGCTGACGGTAACCCATCTAAACTGGCCACCCTGCACATGCGTGTACACAAGATCTTGAATCCGTTCCATAATAGCCTCTTTTCTAAAAATGAATATATAATCTATATTGTATCACTCTTCTAGGATTTGTGAAAGCCAAGATACTATTAATAGTTAGTATGTTTATCATATGATAAAAAGCACCATCTATTAAGGATAGTGCTTTTTAAGAGCTAATGTACTTCATCTAATAGTATTCTAAGATAATCACGTCTACTGTTTAATATTCTATCAATATAGATAGTCCGATCTAAATAACGGTAAAAACTTAAATAATTATGACAAAGTAAATATCTGTATTCAATTTTACTCCCTAGATTAATCAATAATCGCTGTCCCATTTCTGGAAATATACACAACGATTCATTCGTAGTCACTATATCCGAAATGGTTTTCTTAGCTAACTCAATATCACCTGACTCTTCTTCTATAAAAGATTTTATTTCTAGCAAATCTTCTCGTGCTTTTGGTGCATAGCTAATCTGATTATTCATAATTAAATCCCCAATTCACTCTTTAGTTGCTCTGATGAAATCCATCCTTGTTCTTCACCAGATTTACGACCTGCCTCTAAAGCCCCCATAAGTTTTATAGTAGCCATTACACGCTCATAATCTTGAATATCCATAATTGCATATCTACCTCTACCATTTTTAGTTAAGAATACGGGACTATCTATAGTAACATCACGTAAAACTTCAGAATAATTACGTAAATCTGAAATAGGTTTTATATTCGGCATACTATCACCTCCAAAATACTTTAGTGATATAACACTCATCGTTCTAATATCTTATCATTATTGTAGTTAAATTATCATGTAAATTCAACATCAGATTTTCACAACATTTCTTAAAAATTACTATCAACATATATGATACTGCTTTCTTCCTTTTCTTGTTATATACTTGTTATATAATGTGCATAGATACTTATATACGAAGAAATCGACAATAATTTAATAACTAATATAATAAATTCTAATTACATTCATGTAATACATATAATTTATCTTTAATAAAGGAAATATATCATGGCACAAGCATTAATCGTAATCGACATACAAGAAGGCTTAGTTAAAGAAAAATCCTTTCGATACAAAAAAATTTTATCATAAATACAAAAAGCAATCATTCAACATTTCAGAGATCGAAAATATAGAAGTAATTTTTATCAGACACTCTGAAGATGAAGGTTTATTAGCAATGGGTAGTGATAATTGGCAAGTCTATCACGAATTAAAAGCCTCAAGAAAACGAAAAGATTTTCAATAAATATTACAATAGTATCTTCAAGGACACTGAATTAAAGGAATATTTAAACCGAAAAAATATTACCGATTTAACATTTGTAGGAATGCAAGTGGAATTTTGCATTGATACATCTGTGAAAGTAGGCTTTGAATATGGTTATAAAATCACCATCGTCGAAGATGCTATCTCAACCTTTGATAATGAGCATCTACCAGCAGATAAAATCCTATCCTTTTACAAAGAAAAGATTTGGCGAAATCGATTTGCGCAACTAAAAAAACAACAAAAAGAAATTCTAGCTATTAATTAAATTGTTATTCTCACTTTCTCGTCATATAGTTGTGATATAATGCATATAAATACTTATGCCCGGGACATAGGAGGTCTATATGTACAAATATATTACTATTTTAGGGGCCGCTGGCCAGATCGCACAGAAGTTAACCGCCACATTATTAACATATACAGACATGCACCTTACATTATATGGTCGCCAATTATCCACCCGTTTACATCCAGAAATCCTCGAACATGAACGAGTGACTGTCATCGAGGGCTCCTTCCAAAATCCTGCAAAATTAGAGCAAGCTGTAACAAATGCTGAAATCGTTTTCGTAGGTGCCATGGAGGCTGGTAGTGATATGGCATCCATCGTGAAAGCATTGAGTCGCAAAAATGTACGCCGCGTTATCGGCCTTTCCATGGCTGGTCTCTCTGGTGAATTCCCAGCAGCACTTGAAAAATGGACCTTCGACAACTTACCGATTAGCTATGTACAAGGTGAACGCCAAGCACGCAATGTATTGCGCGAGTCCAACTTAAACTACACAATCTTGCGCCTCACATGGCTCTACAATGATCCAGAGAATACAAATTACGAGCTCATCCCTGAAGGGGCTCAATTCAACGATGCTCAAGTTACTCGCGAAGCCGTTGTAAAAGCCATCTTTGATATTTTACATGCAGAGGATGAAACTCCGTTCCACCGCACAAGTATCGGCGTAGGCGAGCCAGGTACACACTACGACAAACCAAGCTTTCACTAATATATAACTATATTAAGAACAAAGGCCTAAAAACTATGAATATAGGTAAAAGCTACAGTGATACAAAAAATATTAATGATACTACAACTAGCATTTTACAAGCTAAGATAGATATATTATCTGCTATTGTAGAAGGTCAAAATGACATTATCCAAGGGCGAACACTAACCTTAAATGAAACCTTTGATAGCATAGACAAAAATGTTAGAAAAAAATATAAATAGTATAGTCTATTAATTTTTTTAATATAAGGTATATCCAAAATCCAGAGAGTACATTTTTACTCATGTAACATAGATTTTGGGTATACCTTTTTCTTATTGCTATATTTTATAGTTATTTATATAGATAAAGTTCTGTATTTACGCTATACTAATAAATGATTAAGTTATACTAATAGATATGTGAAAGTAAACGCCTATGCGGTTATCGATTATATTTATATATACATTTTGTTGTATAAACCACCGTATGTTTTTGTGTATAAAAATAAACGATATCCCTTTTTAGTCCTAGTTAGGGCAGAGGCTGATTAAGGAGTTATTATGAATCGCATTGTTGTTATAGGCAGTTGCAACATGGATATTGTAGTCCTAGCGGATAAACGCCCTACTGCGGGTGAAACAATTATGGGCAACGAATTGCACATCGCTCACGGCGGTAAAGGTGCCAACCAAGCGGTAGCTGCTGCTCGTCTAGGCGCAGAGGTGACTATGGTTGGTTGTATCGGTGAAGATGCATACGGCCAAATGATTATGGATAACCTAAAGGAAAATCATATCAATACAGACTACATCGTTACCGTTCCAGATACTACAACTGGTACAGCCCACATCACATTGGCCGAAGGGGATAACAGCATTATCGTTATTGCAGGTGCTAATGCTAAGGTGGATCAATCTGTTGTAGATAATGCTTGGTCTGCTATCGAGCAAGCGGATCTTGTAATGGTGCAGAATGAGATTCCTATTCCAACCATCGAATATATCGTTCGGCGTTGTCACGAGGCTAATGTGAAAGTCCTCTTAAATCCAGCTCCAGCTGCTGATCTCAATCCTGAATGGTTAGAATTGGCAACCTATATTACGCCAAACGAGCATGAATTGTCTGCCCTCTACCCTGACCAATCGACAGAGAAAACATTATTGGCAAACGAAAACAAAATCATCGTTACTCTTGGCAGTAAAGGTGTAGGCTACGCCGACAACGGTGAAATCCCCACACCGTATCTGGCTTCAAGGTTGAGCCAGTAGATACAACAGGTGCAGGCGATACCTTTAACGGGGCCTTTGCAACAGCTATCGTTAATGGTAAAAGCTTAGCTGACGCGTTACACTACGGCAATGCAGCTGCAGCTCTCTCCATCCAACGTTTGGGCGCCCAAGGCGGCATGCCAACAAAGGACGAGGTCGCTGTATTCTTGGCAAAGAATTAGCATATTGAATAGACCTTTAAAAGCTCCACTGGCCAGGTCTGCCTTCGCAGGGCCAAAGTCGCTTTGAAAGGTCTATTCAATACAAGCTATACATTCTCATGCAACGAATACATCTGCCCTCTATATAACAAAGGGAGTTAATGAATGAGGCTTTAAAACCTCATTCATTAGAATAGAAAAAGGAGTTATCCATGCAACGACACGGCATTTTAAACAGCCATATTGCTAAGGTTCTTGCTGATTTAGGTCACACAGATACGATTTGTATTGCTGACTGTGGTTTGCCAGTACCTGAAGGGGTTCAAAAGATTGACTTAGCCTTAGATTTTGGTGTACCAAGCTTCGAGCAAGTGGTATCCATCATCGCTAAGCATATGAAATCCGAAGCGGTTCATGTGGCACAGGAAATTAAGGAACATAATCCTGAAGCGTATGACTTCTTGGAGTCTACCTTCCCATCCAGTCAATACGAATGGATTAAGACGAGCCATGATGCTTTCAAAGAAGCAACAAAACAATGCAAATGCATTATTAGAACTGGTGAAGCATCTCCGTATGCCAACATTATCTTGCGCGCCGATTGTATTTTCAGCAATCGTCCCTAGAGCAATAGATTAACTGACCCTCAAATCTATTACATACATGAGAGATACTTTCACCAATCATATAGGAGTAGTTATGGAAATTGTTATGTCAGGCATTGCGAAGGCATTTGGTACGAACCAAGTACTGCGCGATGTAAGTATTACCCTCAAGGAGGGCGAGGTTCACGCCTTGATGGGCGAAAACGGGGCCGGCAAGTCCACCCTCATGAATATCCTTACGGGCATTCACAAGGCAGACGCTGGTACAATCACCATCGATGGCGTAGAGCGTACCTTCCCGAACCCGAGAGAGGCCGAGCTAAATGGTGTGGCTTTCATCCACCAAGAGCTCAACATTTGGCCAAATCTAACATTGTTAGAAAACCTATATTTAATGAGACCAAAGCGCAATACATTTGGTATGCTCGACAAAAAAGCGATGCTAGCCGAGGCAGAAAATACATGCCGCGAACTAGGCATCGAATTACCACTCACAACTGAGGCAGGTCTTTGCTCCGTTGGTCACCAACAAATGACGGAAATCCTTCGCATCTTGATGTTAGATGCAAAGGTTGTCATCATGGACGAACCAACAGCAGCCCTTACAGAGCGTGAAACGGCGACATTGTTTAACATGATGCGCAAAATGAAAGCACGCGGAGTTGCCATCGTATATATCTCTCACCGTATGGAAGAGGTATTTAGCGAATGCGATACGATCACAGTTATGCGCGATGGTCACACCATCATTACAAAACCAACAGCTGAGATTTCTGTAGACGAAGTAGTACGCCACATGGTAGGCCGTTCTATCGACGAGTTCTACCCTGCTCGCACCACAACTCCTGGCGAGGTTGTGATGAGCGTAGATAACCTCAAACCAGAAGGTTTCGACAATGAAATTTCCTTCTCCTTGCGCAAAGGCGAAATCCTCGGCGTAGCAGGCCTTATGGGTGCTGGCCGTACAGAAATCATGCGTGCTATCTTCGGTGTAGATAAACACAATGGCGGTACCGTAACAGTTAACGGATCCGTTCTGAACTGTAAAAAACCAGAAGATGCCATCAAAGCTGGCATTGCTTTCATCACAGAAAATAGAAAGAGCGAAGGCTTAATCCTCGATTTCTCCATCGGTTCCAATATTACATTGCCAAACCTTGACGAAATTTGTCCATCTCATGTACTTGATAAGGGCAAGCTCAATTCCTTTGCTGACGAATTGTCTAAAAAGCTAGGCGTTAAAACACAATCTATTCACGAACCGGCGTCCTCCCTATCCGGTGGTAACCAACAAAAGGTAGTTATCGCGAAATGGGTTGGTAAAAAACCATCCATTATCATCATGGACGAACCGACGCGCGGTATCGATATCGGCGCGAAACGTGATATTTATGATTTAATGAACGAATTAACGAACGATGGTGTGTCCATTATCATGGTGTCCTCTGAGTTACCGGAAGTGCTAGGCATGAGCGACCGCGTTATGGTCATTCATGAAGGTCGTGTAGTAGGTATCTTGGACCGCTGCGATGCAACACCAGAATCGATTATGACATTAGCCACAGGAGGACAATAATGGACAGCAAAGCTCTACAATATGTAAAAAAATTAGGCCCCCTCATCGGCCTCATCCTATTATTTATCATTATCTCTGTCATGAACGACAGTTTCCTTGAATTCTCTAACTTGCGTAACTTATTACGCCAAGTATCCATCAATGCGATTATCGCCTTTGGTATGACCTTCGTCATCTTAACAGGCGGTATCGACTTATCCGTCGGTTCCATCCTTGCCCTCTCTAGTGCAGTGATGGCCAACCTCATCGTAACTGGTACTGACCCTGTATTGGCTATCGTGTTGGCTGCCGGCGCTGGCCTCGTATTGGGCGGTATTAACGGTCTCGTTATTACCTATGGCCGCGTAGCTCCATTTATCGCTACCTTGGCGACCATGACAATCTACCGTGGTGCGACGCTAGTATTCACAGACGGTAACCCAATCTCCGGTCTTACACAAGATCCTCTATTCCACGGCTTTGGCCAAAAGGGGATATTGCAGGCCTTCCAGTTCCAGCCATCACAATGTTCCTAGCTTTCATCGCCCTTTGGTTCGTATTGAGCCGCACATCCTTAGGCCGTAAAACATACGCCGTAGGTGGCAGTGAAAAGGTTAGTTACATTGCTGGTATCAAGATTGACCGCGTTAAAATCTTCGTGTATGCCTTGACTGGTATGCTCTGTGGTATCGCTGGTGCAATCATCACCATCTCGTCTTAACTCTGCACAACCTACAGCAGGTGCAGGCTACGAACTTGACGCTATCGCAGCCGTAGTTCTTGGCGGCACAAGCCTTGCTGGTGGTCGTGGTCATATCGTTGGCACATTAATTGGTGCCCTAATTATCGGTACCCTCAACAACGGGTTAAATATTCTCGACGTTTCCAGTTTCTATCAACAAGTTGTAAAAGGTATTGTTATTTTACTGGCTGTTCTTGCAGACCGTAAGAAAGCCTAGGAGGTTCCTATGAAAAAACTATTGTTACTGTTGGCGATGGCCGTTATGGTTATCGGTCTTGTAGCAGGCTGTGGTAAAAGCGCTGATAACGGCGGCGACAAAAAATCTGGCACTATCGGCTTCTCTGTTTCCACATTGAACAACCCATTCTTCGTAACTATGAAGGAAGGCGTTGAGGCTCAAGCTAAAGCGCTTGGTCTTAAAGTTAAAATCGTTGATGCTCAAAACGATCCTGCAAAACAAGCAAATGATATTTCTGACTTGCTTGAAAGCGGCGTTTCTGTATTGATCATCAACCCTGTAGACTCTGCAGCTATCTCTACTTCTGTAGAAGCAGCAAATGCTAAAAACATTCCTGTAATTACTGTTGACCGTTCTGCTGATAAAGGCAAAGTAGTTGCTCATATCGCTTCTGATAACGTAAAAGGCGGCGAAATGGCAGCTCAACTGATCGTTGAAAAAGTAGGCAAAGCTGCGAAAGTAGCTGAAATCGAAGGTATCCCTGGTGCTTCCGCAACTCGTGAACGTGGCCAAGGTTTCCATAACGTAGCTGACAAAGATTTAACAGTAGTAGCAAACAAAGCGCTGATTTCGACCGTACAAAAGGTTTGAACGTAGCAACTAACATCTTGCAAGCTAATCCTGATGTACAAGCTATCTTCGCTCATAACGACGAAATGGCATTGGGCGCTATCCAAGCAGCTAAATCCGCAGGCAAAACAATCTTCATCGTAGGCTTCGACGGTACTGCTGACGCAGACAAAGCTGTTAAAGACGGCACATTGGCTGCAACAATTGCTCAACAACCAGACCAAATGGGTAAAATCGCTATTGATACAGCTCAAAAAGTTATCAAAGGCGAAGCTGTAGAAGCTAAAATCCCTGTAGATCTTAAAGTTGTTACAAAATAATTGTAAATAGAAACTGGGTACAAAAAAGAGTCGCATCTTAAAGACGCGACTCTTTTTATTTCGGCTCTCTTTCCAAAAATTCTCTGAAAAACTCAATAAACCTCGGTAAATACGTTTGATCTAAACTTTCAATAATCATATTACATTTGTAATTATAAGTGGTACAGATGTTAATCTCCATCGTTAGAGCACCCTTTTGATCTAACGAGAATGTAAGCGTATCCCCTTCTCCAGTTAACACATAAGTAAAGGTGGCTGTCCCTTTACAATTCTCAGATAGCTCAACTAATTCTTTGTACCCCTTATGAATACCAGACCAGTCACTAGGGTCAATATAGCCGGAACCAATATTATAGCCCTGTTTAATATATACGCCAAACACACCAAATTGAGACAACTCCGTATCCATATCAAAAGCAATGGTTAAATTTGGTTCATTTACTATTTCATACATTCTATGTCACACTCCACAAACAACATTTTAATTAATTATAGCACTGTATTTGTGAATATAATAGAAATTATAAGTTTTTCCGGAAATTAGACCGCCCCAATCCAACCATATCCTTGTACTGCCATATCCATAAAATGATTCATAAGTAAGGACACCTTAGAATCAAAAGATTCTTTATCATAACTTTCAGGCAAATCATCATTTAAGGATAGTTCCACCTCATATTTTAGCTTAGCAATTGGCTGTTCATCCTTATACCAATCTACTACAAGAAGATTATTACGATTATCGACTAGCTTCTTATAAAGATTCTTGGCAGAGAGTTTTACTTTTTGCTCTTCATCCTTTGTCACCTTTTTTCCAGCAATAAGCAAATCAAAGATTTCAAGTTCTTCTTCTGTAAGGCCTTCTGTATTTGCACGATTATCTTCCTGACGAAGTTCTTCAAGAAGTTTTACTAGTTGCTCATAGTAATCCTCGTTTTCAGTGCCACCTGCATTATAGGAGTCAATAATTCGCTTGAAACGTTCAGAGAATTTGGTTCTCGTGCAGTTTCTATTAAGCATCTGTTCGAGAGCTTTCTCAATGTATTCCTTCAAGTCGTTAATCTCAATAGCTTTATACTGAGCAACCTTGATTTCTTTTCTTAGCTGCTCAACATCAACTTTAGAAAGATCAATAGCCTTTGTGCCTTTTATCATGTACTGTGCAGGTTTTTCCCGTACATAGTTTACAAACTCTTGACTCGCGGTGACACTACCATCTAAGATTTGGTTCATTTTTTGTCTAGCACGAGCAACCTTTCATCGTTAACAGTGTTATATAAGAGACCATGCAAATACACAAGTGGTGCAAACTTATCGTTGCTCCAATGCTTCTCAAAGATTTCCGGCTTTGATGCTTCGTGTAGATTTGTCAAAGAATTAAGGATAACCTTAAATTTTTCTTTATCATCATCTTTTGCAACGATAGTATCATAAGCACTTCTTAATGCATCTAATTGATCCAGTGTATTAGAATCAGCAATTATCTTTTCTAAATCAATATCAAGAGATACCAAGAAAGAGTCTGCTTCATCGATTGTACCGTCAATATAGCTAATTAATTGGTCAATATCTTTTGCAGGGAATTCTGTTCCATCATCACCAGTGGCATATTCTGTTAATGCCTTCTTCATGTATTTAAACACGTTAACATAATCTACAATGATTCCGGCAGGTTTTCCCGGATACACTCTATTGGCACGAGCAATTGCCTGCATCAGCGTGTGACCTTTCATTGGCTTATCAAGATAAAGTGTAGATAAGTTTTTTACATCAAATCCTGTTAGCCACATGGCACAAACGAACACAAGTTGTAGTGAGTCATCAGGATCTTTGAATCTATCCTCAATATCTCTACCGTCCGGTGTGATTTCTTTCATCTTTGCACGATGTTTTGTAATATCTAATCCTTGCTTAGCAAACTTAGTTTCTTCATCATTTTCCTCTGAAATGATAACGGCCATTTCAACCTTATTCATATAAGCAAGAATACGTGTAAGCTGATCACGTTTTTCCTTAGTGTCAGCTGTATTTCGCTCTTTCATGATGTTCTGCTTTTCTATAGCCCAATAATGCTGAACCTTGTCATACATTTTGACAGCAGTATACTTATCAACAGATACAACCATACCTTTTCCAAGGAATCCACGTCTTGGGAAGTGGTAAGCAATATCCTGTGCCACTTTATCTAAGCGGTCATCTCTCTTGATAACTTCAAGGATACGTGATGATGCATTTTCTAAGAGGCGAGTTTCATCCTCGTTGAGATTTTCCTCTTCGATAATGTCCACAACGTCATCGTCAAGGAAATCATTCTCAAGTCCAACTTCCGGAACTCGTCTAGAATAGAACAAGGGTACAGTAGAGCCATCTTCGACAGATTGTGCAAAGTTATACTCTGAAACATACTCACCAAACCATTGATTTGTAAGGCGTTTAGATCCCAGAAGAGGTGTTCCTGTGAATGCCACAAAGTTAGCATTCGGAAGTGCAGTTCTCATGTTCTCTGCTAAATCCTTATACTGTGTTCTATGTGCTTCATCAACAAGAACAATAATATCGTCACGAGTAGAAAGCACTGGATATTTCTTTGTCTTATCGTATCTGAACTTATGTATCAGCGTGAAGACAAAAGCCTTATTGGTAGTCAAGAAATCTCTTAACTGCTTGCTGTCCTTTGGCTGGCATTCTTCTTTAGAACCAATAACCTCTGTACGCACAAAGTTCTTATGAATCTGTGTATCCAAATCTTCACGGTCTGTAATAACAAGGAAAGAAAAATTACCTTGAATCTTACGCTTCACTTTACGTGCAAACATAACCATAGAGTAGGATTTCCCTGAACCCTGTGTATGCCAGAAGACACCAAGCTTACCGTTAAGCTCTTTTCTGTTCTCCACTGATTCCATTAGATTATTTACACCTAAGTACTGGTGGTTCTTAGCGATAATCTTTATTCTCTGGTTTTCAAAGAGAATGAAGTTTTCAATATAGTCAATCAATCTATCTTTGTTAAGAAGACCATCAACAAAATATCTGACAGAGCTATCCTTAACATTATCCGCAGCAAGAATGGCTTCTCTGTCCAGTTTCTCTTTTTCGCTATCAATTTTAAGCCATTCAAAGAAATAGTCATAGGTCGCATTAAATGCACCAAGCTTCGTTTCCAAACCATTTGAAAGCACACAAATCTGATTAAATGCAAAGAGATTCGGAATATCCCGCATGTAATCTTTCAAATTCTTGTTATAGGCTTCTTCAACCTTAACAATGCTATTTTTCAGTTCAATAAACACGAGAGGCATACCATTGACAAAGATAAGGATGTCCGGTCTCCTGTAGTAGACCTTACCTTGTATCCACATCTGAGACACCGCTGTGAAAGTATTATTCTCCGGATGTTCAAAGTCTATCAATTTTACAAAGTCGAAATCTTCCTTACCGTTTCTATGAACTGTGATTTTTATATTATTACGGATTTGTCTATATAATTTGTAATTCGTATCTACAATGTCCGTCCCTGTATAATCTTGTCTTAATGTCTTTACGATCTCTTTAATTTTATTTCTTCGATAGTAGGATTGATACGCTTCAGAGAAGTCAGCATCACATCAGGAAGGATACATTCCTTCTTAGAGTTTCTGCCTGTACCATCGGGCAATACATCTCGTTTATCCGGTGAAGCATCACAAATGAGGATATCATACTTGAATGGTTCAGCTTTTAATTTTGAAAGTATAGCCTGTTCTATATCGTCTTCAGATATAAAATTACGCATATGAACACCTCCCTAAACTTCAAGTTTCCCACTCATCAAGCGTGGTAATAGCATGTCTCGTTGCTGAATTAGATTTTTGTTTTCATTTCTTAATAAGCTTACATTCCTTAATATAGGACTTATTTGATTTGTAAAATTATTTATGACATTCTTTGTGGGTAATAAGAATGTATATTTTCTCAAATCACCCATTCGTATGCCTTTTTGAGCAGACCCATTTGCCTTAGATTGACAATAATTCTGTACATCTTGCGAAAGCAAAAGCATATACAAAAATTCTGAGCTGATTTTTTTATTTGCTCTCATTGTAAAGACAGATTCACTGATATTCCAATTATTTGTAGGAATATCAATCAGACATACTCTTCCTATCGTTCCTATACCGGAGAATAATAAATCACCAATTTTTCAAATCAGATCGTTTGTTTATCTTTATTATTGCATCATCATTTACTTTGTCACATTTATCATCAAGATAAACTGTATTGTCAGCCATATTTTTTTATAGTTACATAGAAATTTTCGCCTTCACCTAAAAACAAAAATTTTTTTCTTGGATTAAGTCCTGTAGCTATCTTATTTAAAAACATCATCTAGTTTTACTTTTTCCCAATCTTTTGGGAATCCATCTATAAATTCCACATCCTCATATCCCGGAAAACGAAATCTAACAAACCATTCCTTATAGAGACTTTCAGTCATTTGTTCTAAGAGTTTGATTCGCTTGTTGTTGTTTTCGATGAGGTTGTCATAGGTTGAAAGAATATTGGCAATTTTTCTTTGTTTACCAATATTTATATCTGGAACAAGATATTTCATTATTGCCGTCTGTGTACCTCTAGGCATTTTTGTTCCTTTGGATGTAACTGTATCATAATTGAAAAAAAGTTATTGTCACTTAATACATAGTATAAAAAAATTTTTGAATCAATATCTTCATTTGCTCTGACTACTAATACATCGTTTGAACAACTGCCATTTTTTTATCGGCATACCATATTTTTTTCTAAAAATATGGACGAATATTAGATAGAAGAATATCATTGGGTCTATATGCTGATGCTGTCTTAGAATCTGGCAATGAACTGGCTATAGTTACCCCGCCTTTATCTTTGATCATATTTTCTGTAGAAATATATGATTCGTAATTAATATTATCGGTTCTATCTTTTCCCCAAGATGCGCAATCACTTAGTTTTTTATATTCCATATCACTCACCCAACAATTCCTTCAAATTATTTTCAATGAGTTCTTCAAGTTCTCTTGCCTCGGCACTTAAAGAAATAAAATCAGAATTAAGGGAGAGCATTTCTTCTTTAAATTCTTCCTTGGTTAATCCGTCGTCTTCAATAACCACACCGACATAACGTCCTGCATTAAGAGAGTAGTCTTGGTCGATGATTCCATCTTCACCATCCATAGGTGCTGCCTTACAAAGACCGATAACATCAGCATATACACCGTCAGGGAATCTTTCAGTTAACCAGTCAATCTGTGACTGCCAATATGCTTTTGTAAGAACTTCCTTGTCATCAGATGTTTCCTGAGCATTGGCAAGTTCTGCTTTGTATTCAGCAAGCAATTCAACAAGAGACTGTGTATCGCCGTGATAAAGCTTGGTAATAACACCTAAGTTCTTAATCTGCTCATCAGAGAACTTTCTGTGGGCTCTGTCTACCTGTGTGAATACATTTCTTGCATCAATAAATAAGATTTCATTTTTCTTATCTGTATTTGGCTTTTGCTTATCAAAGAACCAAAGGGTAGCAGGTAGTGTAACTGATGAGAACATATTAGAAGGAAGTGTCACCATCTGTGAGATGACACCTTCTTCAATCATTTTCTTTCTAATATCATATTCTGAACCGGATGCATCAGATGCAGAGTTAGCCATAACAAGTGCTGCCTTACCATTCTCATTTAAGGCAGTCGCAAAGTAGCCAATCCACAAATAGTTTGCGTTAGGCACAGTTTCTTTCTTGTCAGATTTTTTCTTTGTTGATTTGCTTTTGTTTCTTGGCACTCCATATGTATTGAAACGTGCATCGCCAGAAACCTTCTCAACTACAACCTCATCTACGTTAAACGGTGGATTTGCCATTACATAATCAAACTGTCCAAATGCATTATATGGATCAGAATAAAAGGAGTTTGCTTGTGTAATATCACCACGGATATTATTAAGAAGCAAATTCATCTTTGCTAGTTTTACTGTATCAGGTTCCTTTTCAACACCATAGCAACGGAATTTCATTTGTTCACTCTCACTAGCATTGTGAGCATGCATGTATCGTGCGGCCTGAACGAACATACCTCCAGAACCACAGGCAGGATCTAAAAATTTCTTTTCACCTGGCTGAGGATTTAATACTTCAACCATATATCTTACAACAGTTGCAGGAGTATAGAATGTTCCCCCATCTTTACCTTCTGAAAGTGCAAAGTTTCCTAAGAAATATTCATAGATTTCACCAAAGATATCAATAGTGCTATTTTCAGGTATATCCTTAAAAATACGTACGATGTTAGAAAGAAGTTCTGGTTCTTCCTCTGGTACAAGCTGAGCATAAACTTCTTTTGGAAGGACACCATCCATTTTAGGGTTTTCAGTCTCAATTGCTTCCATAGCGTTCTTTACAAGAGTAGCTTTACTAGCATCATCTGGTGCATCATTGATAAAATCATAATAAGCACATTCAGGAAGATAGAATCCACACTTCTCGATAGAGATTTCTTTGATGGACTTTTCCATACGTCCACCTTTAAGACGATTATACTCTTCCTCAATATTTTCCTTATGTTGTTTGTATAAAATATCTGCATATCTAAGGAAGATAAGTCCAAGAATAGGCTGACCATATTTATTCGCAGCTAAATGAGCACTAGCTCGAAGCACATCAGCAGAGTGCCATAGCGTATCTTTTAACTGTTTTAATTCTTTATCTGTCATAGCAATATTGCTCCTTTATTTTTCTATTTTATAGTCAAACCATGATTCTTCTAGTACTTCATAAGAGATATTATTATCTACACAAAATGTATTAATACTTTTCATTGCTTTTTAGATTTGGCTTTGAACGTCCAGATTCCCAACGATTTACGGTAGAAAAAAAGCTACACCTAGTGCATTTGCAAATTCCTGCTGAGTTAAAAAATGAACGTTGTCTAATTCTTTTTTTATTTCTTTAGGAAAAATCCATATATATGCATCTCCTTTTTATCCATTAATATAGCATTATTATAGCAAACAAATATATTTTTTTTAGTATCTATCCACTAAGCATTCTGACTTATAGATATTAACCAATATCAAAAATTAAAGATTATGATAACCATTTATGAATAAGACCAAAGTAGTCTTGAGATTAATACTAGTAACATCTTATAAACAACAAAGAGCCGCACCAATTAGATGCGACTCTTTTTAGTTAGAATATCAAATTAATACTAATTCTCTTATCTTTACAATGTTTTCTTAAAGAATATAGTCGTATGTACCTTCCCAGGTAGTTGTGTCCGTTTATATTCTTTAAAGCCAAAGTTTTCGTACATTTTCGCAAGCCACGGGTGTTCTGCGGCGGTGCCTAGTGTTACGGCTGGTGTTTTATATACGTTGCGCAATAGGTCTTCTGCTTCGGCGAGGACTTCTCGAGCATAGCCCTTTTCCTTATGTTCAGGAGCCGTCACAAAGTGTGCAATGTGCGGGTATACATCTGGCGTAGCCTTTGGAATCCAAGGCATGCGGAATGAAATGGAGCACACCAAGGAGCCCTCTACGTAGAGACCGTACACAGGATATTTTAAGATCCACGCCCGAGACTCTTCTTGGCTAAAGTTGATAGCATCGAAGGATATAGGATAATTTTTATTTTCTGCATATCCCGCAATCAACACTTCGTGGTACTCAGCCGCATCATCTACGGTTAATTGTCTAAATTCTTTCATTATGTACCTCGTTTAAAGCATTACTATTTATAACGCTGCGCTATCGAGTGGCAATTCGCTATCGAGTGTAAGGTAACGGCTCAAGAATTTACGTGTTCGTTCTTCTTTTGGATGTCCAAGGACCACTTTAGGATCACCTTGTTCTACGATGACGCCACCTTCCATGAATACCACTTGGTCCGCTACTTCTTTAGCAAAGCCAATTTCATGAGTAACGATAATCATCGTTACTTCTAACTCTTTAGCAATTTTGCGGATAACAGCCAATACTTCCCCTACGAGCTCTGGATCGAGGGCTGATGTAGGTTCGTCAAAGAGGATAACCTCTGGGTCCATCGCAAGGGCACGAGCGATACCGATACGTTGTTGTTGACCACCGGAAAGTTGTACTGGATAATAATCATCATAACCTTCCATGCCTACTTCCTTGAGGAAACGTTGCACAATTTGGCGAGCCTCAGATTTTTTCATTTTCTTAACTGTTACAAGGCCTTCCATGATGTTTTCAATAACAGTCTTATTAGAGAATAAGTTATAAGACTGGAACACCATGGATGTATTGCGGCGTACGTTTAAGATTTCCTTATTAGACGCTTTATGTAGGTCTACAGAAATATCGTTTAATTGCATCGTCCCAGCATCGGCCTTTTCAAGGAAGTTCAATGTTCTAAGGAACGTCGTCTTACCACTGCCAGATGGGCCAAGGATAACTGTTACAGACCCTGTTGGCACGTGTAGGTCGATGCCCTTTAAAATTTCACGGTTCCCGAAGGATTTGTGAACTTGTTTAATATCTATCATAATGCATTACCTCGTTTATACTTGCTTGCATAGACTTCTAAACGATGGAAGATAAATTCAAAGACAATCCCCATCACCCAGAATAGACCGGCCACCACGATGTAGGCCTCAAAATACTGCGAATTTTCCTCTGTATATAACTTTGCAGCGCCAAACAATTCAATAACAGTGATGACAAATACGATACTAGTACTCTTCATAGTGTTAAGGAATTGGTTCGTAAATAGTGGCAACGCAAAGACTGTCGCTTGCGGCAATACGATGCGACGAAATGCTTGGAACCAAGTCATACCGATGGCTTGAGCCGCTTCCATTTGTCCTTTCGGTACAGATTGCAAGGCAGCCCGGAAAATTTCACTCAAATACGCCCCTGTATGCAAGGTTAAGCCTACAACGGCTACGAAGGTTGCTGGCACCTTTTCAAAAGGCACATGCACCCCTGTTTGATCCTCTAAGGCGAGGAATAAAATTGGTAAGCCATAGTACACGAGGTATAAGAGAACCATGTTCGGAATACTACGGCACAACAATACGTACAAATAACTGAGCTGACTGAGCACAGGTACTTTATTTTGTTGTAGCACGCAACTTAATAGCCCTAGGATTGTACCCAAACCAACGCTGAGGAAGGTAATCATGAGGGTTACTTTCACATAAGGAATGACCGCAAAGAAGGTGCCATAAATATAGGTTGAATCAATAATATGTCCCATACGCCCCTACTCCTCACTGATCAAAATACGTTGTGTTTCCTTGCCCGCAACGGTAAAACGTTTTTCAAGCAATCGGCCCAAGAGGGACACGATGATAATTAGAATGCCATAAATAATGGCTGCATCGACGAATAACTCAAGATAACGCTGGCTATTGCCGCCCATGAGGTCTGCCTTACGCATCATATCTACAACGCCGACGTTAAAGATGAGCGCCGTCCCTTTCAACATGCCGATAACGAGGTTCGTCAACGGTGGAATGCTCATGGTGAAAGCCTGTGGCAAGATGATGCGCACATAGCTTTGGAACTCGGTCATACCAAGGCTCTTAGCAGCTTCCTTCTCACCAGGCGCCACCGCATCAATACTGGAGCGCATGATTTCAGCACTATACGCCGCAATATGCAATGTAAACACGGCATACACGAATACGAGGCCCGGCACATTTTTCATGTTAAGACCCATATGGGACATGATTTCTGGCACCCCAAAGTAAATGAGGAAGAGTTGTACCAAGAACGGCGTGCCCCGCATAAAGGAGATAAATACAATAAATAATTGGTTTAATACTGGTACCTTCTTGAGGCGAATGATGGCTATGATAGAGCCCAATATAACACCTAAGATGGCAGAAATAACGGTGATAAGCACCGTTACGTGAACATAATTCAAGAGCTGTGGAAACGCTTGGATCATGTAGGACACATCAAAAATACTTGCCCACAGTAGCACCTCGTTTCTATACATAATAGAATAAGGCCGCCAAGGCGGCCTATTCGTTATTTTTGTGTTGGATCGAATGTGTAATCCCCACCAAGATATTTTTTTCAGAAAGTTTTTTTCAACGTACCATCAGCACGCATTTCTTTCATCGTTTTATCGATTTTTTTCGTTTACTTGTTTCATATCATCTGTCCGTTTAGACAAGAAGTATGTTGGTACTACTGCCAATACATCACCTACGGCTTTGAGTGGTAAGCCACGGTCCTTAATAGCAGAGTTAATTACGTATTCGTACTCACCAGCTGCATCGGCACGACCGGTAGCAACGAGGTTCAATGTTTCTGCACCAGCTTTATCTGTATAGATGACTTCAATTTGCGGATCCGCTGTTTCGTTGAATTGTTTTACCAATTCGTTAAACTCAGAAGATGTAGTAACGGCGATTTTTTTGCCTTTCAAATCATCTAATTTAGAAATGTCATTACGGTCATTTTTCACCACTAATTTACGTGTGGAGTAGTTATTAACCTCATTGGTGTAATAGTATTTTGCTTCACGAGTTGGATTACGGCGCATTTGGTTTGCAATCATGTCAACTTGGCCAGCATCCATTGCTACGAAGGCAGCGTCAACGGCCATCGGCTTGAAGTTGAAGTGAAGGTCTGGATTACGACGTTCAATTTCTTTCAACAACTCTACGTCAAAACCTGTAAGGTTGCCGTTATCATCTGTATAGGAATAGGGACGAACTGTACCACGTGTAGCTACGTTAATCACTTTGGCATCTGGATTCACCTTTGTTTCTTTAGATGTATCATCGCCACAGCCAGCTACCACGAGAACGCCTAGTGCCAATGCGCCGATGGCAAATAATTTCGTCAATTTCTTTGTATTAAACATGTAAAACTCCTTCTTTTTGCAATGTTTGCAGGAATGGCTCCACCTCATTTGTATGGGTGAAAGCCTCAATTATTCTATCTATTTGGTCAGCCTTCAACGTGAGGCCAAGCTTAATGCGTATATCCTCTAATGTAAGGGGATTATTCGGCGATCCTTTCGGATTGTTCACCGTCTCTGTGAAAGTATCTCCATTTTTCAATGTAACGGTCACCTTTGTAATCCGTTCACTTTGGGATACCTTCGGCAAATCATAGACGCGCTCTATACGTGACATATAGTCTCGCACTGATTGGTCTATGGTGTCTATCTTAAATAATTCATCCTGTACCGCCCCATAGGCGAGGACTTGGTACACGATGTACTCTATGGAAATTGACCTTCTCGACCTGTTGTTGGCGCTGTATAACGCAATGCTGCATCAGCACCAGGCGGGAAGTGAACAGTAACTCGTGCTATATCATCCCAAAGGAATAAACCAGAGGCAGCACATAGATTGCGTTTTTCTTCTTTCTCTATATTTGCTAATACAGGGAGTGAGTCAGATGTAGCACATAGTCTACGTTTACCTTGCTGCTCTGCATCTGGTGAAACGTTGTAGTGCTTAGACACATACGAAGAAGATGTATATATTCTATGTGCCACGGTTTCAGTTGCTTCAGCGCCACAAATGGCTGCCGAGCAATAGGGGTGGACTTTCATCCACAAACCAGGATCAATAAGTTGCCCTGGTGCTAACCAACGGCTAGCGATGTCATTTGATATAACGGTAATATTACCGATGGTTTTAAACCAACCCCGTTCAGGGTCAAACGGTTTTGTACTTGTTTCAAGTGATGTATGTTGCAACAGTTCGTAAGCCCATACACCATTGCGTGCTGCCAGTCCCGCATGGAGCGGCTTACCATCTGTACCACTTTGAAAGAACATGCCCGCCGACTGAGTCGCAGCCAGAGACAGGAGCTGAGCCAAGCTTTCACCACGAAGGCCTCGCAAAGCGCCTATAGCGGCCGCCGCCCCAATCACACCAACGGTCCCCGTAGAATGCCATCCTTGAGTCCGATGGGCAGGATTGATGAGAGAACCAATGATTCCCTCTAGTTCGGCACCGATGATATAAGCACGAAGGAAATCGTACCACCTATCGGTGGGCTCGAGCACTGCTAATAGAGCAGAATATAAAACAGTACTGAAGTGACCCGCCAAATTTGCTTGGGCATCATCAAAATCTAGATAATGGGAGGCAAAACCATAATATAAGGCTTTATCGGCTCGTCTAACGTTTAAATAGCTGTCATGACCATCTACATTAGCTGTTTTATCCTGATTAGTATATGTGTCCTGATTAGCTGTTTTATTCTGATTAGTAGATCTATCCTGATTAACAGTTATACTTTGATCAGCCCCTATAAACCGGGTTAAGTCCTGAACGGCTTGCTCCTCCTCAGCAGGGGCTAAGGATGCTAAATAATCTAGAAAGGCAATGCGCGCCACTGATAGAAGGTCCTCACGGTTCGACACATCCGTTTGTTCTATGTAGTTCACAATCGTCTGTGTTACTGAATCCATGGGTCTCCCTTTCAGGTATCTATAACAATCTAATTATTTACCAAATTTCTCAGCACGGTCGTTTGGCTCTAACCAAATGGAATCGTCTGGACCTTTTGGAATGAGGCGTGGTAGATCTTCAAATGGCGTATGGTCTACGTAGTAGAAACGTTTACGCATAGAGTCGAAGTCTGTTGTACCACCGAATGCTGGATTGGAGTACAAGTCCTTTGCGTAGTTCCAAAGGTTTGGATAGTCTACGAGACGTTTTTTTTATTAACCAAGTATTTTTTTGGTAGAATACGAGGTCAAAGCGAGCCAATGTTGGGAAGATACGGATATCTGGATCTGTAATCGTATCGCCCATCAAGTAACGTTGCTTGCTAAGGCGTTCTTCCAGCCAGTCCAAGCGAGCAAAGATACGATCGTAGTAGTACTCGTAATCTTTTTGGTTTGTTACAAGCGCCGCCAAGTTTACCGCTAAGTTAAAATCAGCGTAAATAATAACGTTCAACGCATCGATATCGGCACGTAATTCCTCTGGATAAATATCTGGTGCATCAGGAGAGATGAAATCTTTGAAGCCCAATGCTAATTCTGTAGTCAACGCATGGTAGTCATTGTTTACTACCGCACCAGTTGTAACATCTACAATAGCTGGCACTGTGGAACGTGCGTCGTAGTTAGGGTCACCTTTGCGATACGCTTCACCTAAGGAGTGAATGCCTAGTACCGGATCTTTTTCATCTTTATCAAGGGTAAAGAACCAGTCTGCAATAACCCCTGCTGGACGCAATGGATCAACAGTACCTTTAGAGATTACTGTATCTAAACCAAGCAAATCGATGGCAATAGCAATACGGTGAGCCCAAGGGCAGTGTTTAGACCATACAAGACGGTAACGGTCTTTTTCTACAGGTAAAAACCCTGGTTCACTCCCAAAAGGTGTTGTGAATTGAGGTTCTTCGCTATCAGAATATTTTTGACGACGGTTAAAATTCGATGCATCTTTACCTTCATACTCCTTTTGCTCCCCTTGAGAACGAGGGTTACTAGACTGAAACTCAGAAAAATCGATAGGACAAGGATTCATAGCACGTTGGAACTCAACTTCTTTTCGAGCTGCCGCGATACTAGGATCCTTGATGTTACTTACATCTACGTGTTCACTCATTCTATACTCCTATAGAGGTCATCTCGATTCGCTTTACAATTCTTATTTTGAAAGCTACTGTGATACCCCTCAATTATTCCTACTAACTTAATATGTTTATGTGACTATAATATATTATTTAAATACCTATGTCAATAGTAGGTATTTAATTTTTCTAATTATTGTAAAAGTAAATAACACGGAACCATCATCAGAGAACGCTATATACTAAATCGTTCTCATATCAATAACCCCTTAAAGTCTAGTTCTCATATCAATAACCCCTTAAAGTCTAACGCTTAAACAAAACGAAAAAGCCCAAGCTACATCGTCGTTCTAATAGATAGCCTCTTTACCGATTGTCTAGTAAAGGGGGTCTCATATCACTCGTTAATGTAACTTGAGCTTTTAATGTATTATCTTAATTCATACCAAATGATTTATTCATGTGGCGTCGTATATGTTATGTTTTGTGCTTCGTAGATTTCACCATGAGCCAATACATGAACGATAGTTTCTAGCGTAGCGCGTACGGTCTCAACAGCCATGCTCGGTTGATCTGGCTTGTTCACCACTTGAGATGGCAAGTACGGAATATGCATGAAGCCCGCCTTAACATTACCTTTTTGAGTTGCATAATGTAGCACACCGTACATAATATGATTACATACAAAGGTGCCTGCTGTATTAGACACTCTTGCAGGAATACCCGCTTGGTGCAAGGCATTTACCATATCCTTAATAGGAAGTGTAGCAAAGTAAGCACTTGGGCCATCGGCCACAACAGGTTCATCGGTAGGTTGGTTACCACCATTGTCTGGAATGCGGAAATCATCGCAATTTATGGCTACCCGTTCAATCGTAATATCTGGGCGACCGCCAGCTTGGCCTACACAAAGAATAAAATCAGGGTTGCATGTATCGGCTGCTTCTATCGCAGTTTTAACAGATGTATACCGCACAGTTGGCACCATTTGAGTCACCACTTTGTAGTCCCCGTCTGTGTAACCATCCATCGTTTTAACAGCTTCCCACGCAGGATTGATGCTTTCACCACCAAAAGGATCAAAACCAGTAATCAAAATCGTTTTCATCATAGTACCTCATAACAATATCAAAAGATATTATACATAAATAGATTAAAGGAAATAGTACATTAACAGAATATTCAATGTAAGCATTACGATAGCTACAGGAATTTGAGCCTTAATAACACCGTAGGTATCCTTCATTTCAAGAAGTGCCACAGGAACAATATTGAAATTTGCTGCCATTGGCGTCATCAAGGTACCACAATAACCAGCAAGCATTGCAATAGGACCAATCACCGCTGGATTAGCACCATGACCTGCAACAAGCATTGGTACGCCAATAGCACTAGTAATCATAGCGAAGGCTGCAAAGGCATTCCCCATAATCATTGTGAAGAAAGCCATTCCAATACAATATGCTACAACAATGAGAAATACGTTATCTGCAGGAACTATGCTAGCTACCATACTTGAGATCAACTTGCCTACCCCTGCAAGGTTAAATAGATACCCAAGGGCTGCTAATAATTGAGACAAGATAGCAGTCCAACCGATAGCATCGAGAAGACGACGACCTTCATGGAAACTTTGACCGACCTTAGCTTTCGTAATATATAAGGCTACACATAGGGCAATAATAGATGCAATGGCAAGGCCTACAAGGGCACCCAGTTTCGTGAAGAACCCGATGATGAACGTAATAATACCAACGAGCAATGCCGGAATAAAGATCACATTACCAATACGCAAGGCTTCCATTTTTTTGAAATCTATAGCAGATTCAAAATAATTCCCTTTGCCAAGTTGTTTAAATAACACAATTGCCGCCATAGCAATTACGAGCCAACCATTGATTTCTTTAGACATATAAGAGCCAAAGATAAAGGAAATACCATATAATAGCCAGAACAGACCAGTACCAATACGATGATTATGGTCCTTATCGACAAAAGATTGTATGGAAAAAATAACTAAGATAATACCTACTAAAAGATATACAAAGTCTAAGGGCTGCATTTTATATAATACTTCTAACATATTATTTGCCCCCTTTCGCTAACTCTTCTGGTGTAACGAGAATATTAAGCTCATTTGGCACAAGTTTGCCAGCTTTCATATCCGCCTCGTCTTGAGCCACACTAGCTTGAATTGTTTTATCAAAAATAAAGAATCGAATAACACTCACTATATAGGCACATATTGCTGTAGGAACTCCATATAGCACCATATCTGTAAGCTCAACATTATAGCCGAGCTGCTCCATAACACCTTTAATCAATAAAAGACCACCCGCTGCAAGGAACAAATTTTGACCAAAAAAGTTACCAATATTATCTGTAGATGCCGCTACACCACGAATCTTATCGAGTGTAGATTGAGATATAGGGCGACCTTGCGCTACCGCAGCTTCACTCATAGGAGAAATCAAAGGACGAACCATAGCTACAAGACCCGACATGCTAATACCCAGAGCTACTGTTACTTGTCGAACAAATAGATATATCATGAAAATACGACCAGCTGTTGCGGCTTGAATCTTACCGATCAATATTTCTGCCCGTTCACGTAAACCGTGGCGTTCCATAATACCAATCACAGGAAGTACCAAGGCAAATAGTGACATATAACGGTTTTTTACGAAAGCCTCCCCAATAGCACCAACGATCTCGTTTATGCTCAGCCCTGCCGAAAGCCCTGTCACAAAGCCTGCTGCAATAACTACTAACAACGCATTAAAGCGTAGCATCAAACCGATGACCATCACTAAAATGCCCGATAAAATAATCATATGGACACATCCTTTCTACAAACTACCCATAATCGTATATAACCGCAAAGGCACAGTATATATATTATGTATATTATATATGAATATATTATATATCAAATAGTAATAATATCACACAATAAATCGCCTTGTAATGTATTTTAATAGATTGCTACAAACCAAAAACTACTAAAAGTGTATTACAAGGCGATTGACTTATTTAACTCAACTCTTTTTTGAACAAAATGGTAGTATGTTGTTTTCCTCTAAAATGAACTTTATCATACGCTGTAAAGCCAAAGGATTCATACATCTTAGGCAACCATGGATGCTCCTTGGCAGTTCCCAAGGTTACTGTATGTGTTTTAAACTGTTTCTTTAAAAGCTCTTCTGCATAGCCCAAGGTTTCCCGTGCATAGCCCTTTCCTTTGAAAGCTGGTGCTGTTACGAAGTGTGCAATATGTGGATATTTATCCGGTGTTGAATATTTTACCCAAGGCATACAAAACGTAATGGAGCTCACTAATTCTCCATCGATATACAACCCATACACAGGGTAATTTTCGATCCACTCCTTTGATTCCTCTTCTGTAAAATCAATGGCATCAAATGTAATAGGATAATCCTTAATCGCTGCATAGCCATCGATTAACACCTTATGATATTCTGCTGTATCTGCTACTGTTAATTGTCTAAATTCTTTCATGGTCTTTCTCCTCATATCTATATTTTTTTACTTCACAAACTACGTATATTTATTCACTTTATGAAACGTAATTATACATCAATGCGTATTTATTTGCAACGTAATTACATAAATATTACATGGAATTTTAATATCTAAAAACGAAAGTTCCACATGCAATATTGTAATCTATAGCTTAAATAAACTAAGTATCTAAAATATCGGCATAAGGCTATACCCTAAGTGCATAAAAGCATAAAAACATCTGCATATATATAAATCTAATTAAATAAAACCATAGTATATTAGACAAAAAACAGGATGTATCACGAAAGATACATCCTGTTTTTGAGCTTTCCAAGCTCGAAGTGGAAGTTAGTCATAAATTATTTGTAAATACGGGAACCGTATACGTCACGTTGGTTTTCAGGTTCGTTGTTAACGCGAACACGTTCAGTTTTGTGACGATCGTTGTCACCACCAGAGATACGATCGATGCGGAAGTGGTTAAGACGAATGTTTTGTAATTCAGGACCGAATTCATTCATCGCACGTTTCATGTTTTCGTCGATAGGAGCACCATTTTGAAGTGCACGGTACAACATTGTGGCGAATTCGTAGCGAGTCATTTTTGCATCGCCTTTGAATGTGCCATCAGGGTAGCCAACAAGGATACCATTACCAGCCAATTGGCTAATGTATTGGTAAGCCCAGTGATTTTGAGGAACATCTGGGAATTCAGCAGTTTTGCTAGGATCGATAGCAAGTGGGTTCAAGATTTGCAACAAGTTGTTATATTTGTTTTCCATGTCTTGAAGACGTGCGTTCAATTCAGCGATTTCACGACCCATAGCTACGCGAGAACGGGACTCAGGAGAACGTTTACCAAGACGAAGGGATACGCCTGCATTCAATTGAGTTTCGCCAGTACCTACAGTACCACCAACGGAGAACATTGTGTCTTCGTTAGGACGGTAGAAAGCACCCAATGCAGCGGAGTTAGCATTATGGTAGTGACCATAACCAGCAGCGATTGTCCATTTGTCATCTGGGTTGAAGTCCAATGGATGCAATGCAGCCAATGCAGCGGAACCTGCACCTACTTTATTAACGCGTTTTTCAACATTGCCTACACGATTATTAATATTTGTAATTTGGTTAGTTATGTTAGAAGGTACACCTTTGTTAATTTGATCTTGCAATTCATTTGCTACGGAGTACAATTGGCTACCATTTACAGCGTCTGTAGATGTAGCGGAGATTTCACCAGCAGCAACATTTTTAAGTTGACGTTCAGCACCAGCTTTACCTACGGATACAGAACCATTAGCTGCAGAACCTACACCAGCAAAACCACCGAATGTATGGCCCGCAATTGTAGCGCTAGTTTGAGCTGTAGCTTCGCTTGTAGTGGATTTTTGACCCAACGCAATGGAGTTCAAATGTGTTGCACTTGCATGATCGCCGATTGCTACAGAGTAGTCACCTGAAGCAAGGGAATCTGCACCTAATGTATTAGCACGAAGGCCAGTTGCTTTTGCACCAGCACCATATGCTTGAGAATGGTCGCCAGATGCAACAGCGGAGGAGCTAATAGCTACACTGTGTGCGCCAGTTGCATGAGCAGAAGCGCCAATAGCATTGGATTTGTAACCAGATGCGATTGTTTCGAAACCGATTGCTTGTGCACGAACTTCAGATGCGTTTGCACGAGTACCAATAGCTGTGGACCATGTACGAGCAGCGTCAGCACCATGACCAACAGCGATAGATTCGCTCATTTCAGCTTTAGATTTATGACCTACAGCTAATGCAGAGCTACCAGAAGCAGTGTTATTAGAACCAACTGCTACGGAGTTGCTTTTCCAGTTGCCTGGTTTCAACGTTGCACTATCAGGTTCATTTTCATAGTCACGATCGCGGAAGTTAGAAGTAGATTCGTTTACAGTATTACCTGTACCAACTGCAATCGCATTATAACCGTCTACAGTGTTGTTGTCACCATAAACACCTGACTCCGCATTTACTGGAGCAACAGTCGCACCCACAGCAGCGATAGCTGCTAATACAGCAAATGCTAATTTTTTGGAATGTTTCATTTCTCTCATCTTACACCCTCACTAAATTAAAAAACTTAACCATATTACAATACAATACAATTTTTCAACCTCTCTGAGTGTTCCGCCTCTCTCCTCAGGGCTGATTAGGAAATATTTCTAATTAATCTCTCAAATAAATACGTCCATTTCAGTTTAAGAAAAAAATTTATATTGTTCATTACCCGCATAGCATATCAAAGTTTTACGATATACACAACCCTTTTTTTCATTCATAAAGTTCATTAATAAGTCTTCATATATCCCAAAAAAATAGCTTTTATTACTAGCCTTTTTTTAAGCTATCCGGTACATTCATTATTTTTTTCTTATGAGTGAAAAAAATCACAATAATGTAAGTATTTCTCACATAATAAATCGTATAACTTATAAATAATTAATCATTCTATAAGTATTTAGAATATAATACAAACCCTCAGCAGTCCTTATTCACTCTGTATTCATGAACCATTAGTGAAAGTAACTTTTATTCATATTAAATCATTATTCTTTCATTTTACACTTATTTTTATAATTTATATTTAATCACTATACACCTATACACATCAACATATATACATATCACAGCTAAAGCTTTAAAGGAATAAAGTCTACAATTTCTCCTTTGAATATCCAATGTTTTATGTATACACAACTAAAATAAAAGTAAGCCTCCTAGCTTTTCTAAAGAAAATAAGAGGCTTACTCAAATTTTTATATTAAATTATGCTAATAATGCACTTACTAGTTCTTCCGCCTTATTAAGATCAGAAGCGTCTGGATTCCAGTTACATTTAATTTCTGGTTCTACTACAGCAAAACCATATTTAGTTAACTCTTCACGAAGAACTTTCGTAGATTCACCAGACCAACCATAGGTACCGAATACAGCGGCCTTTTTATTTTTAAATTTCAATTCACGTAAGAAGTCGAGCCAACCAGCTACACTGGACAGTACGCTGTTCCCTGTTGTTGGAGAGCCTACTGCAATCGCTTTGGATTTAAATACTTCTGTCATGATGTCATTTTTATTGGTTTTACTAATGTTGTAGATTTTAACACGCGTATCTGGAGCTTGCTTAGAAATTTCTTCAGCGATCTTATGGGCTAATTTCTTTGTGCCATCCCACATTGTATCGTACACCACTGTGATTTGGTCTTCTTGGTACGCTTGAGACCATTCGTAGTATTTTTCAACGATTTGCATTGGGTTTTCACGCCAAATAGCACCGTGGCTGGTAGCAATAATATCAATTGGCAAGTTGAGCTTTTGAATTTCTTCAATTTTAGCTTTACCAATGGAGAGTAAGGATTCAAAATATTAGCGTAATATTTCATCGCCTCTGCCCATAAACGGCATTGATCAGCCTTATCTGCCCACAATTCTTCTACCGCGTAATGTTGACCGAACGCATCGTTAGAGAACAAAATATTGTCGCCAGTCATATAGGTTGCCATGGAATCAGGCCAATGAAGCATACGCATTTCTACGAATACCAAGGATTTACCATTGCCGATATCTACGGAATCACCTGTTTTAACAACGTTAAAATTCCATTCCGGATGATGATATTGACCAACCAAGGACTTAACGGCATTTTCTGTACAGTAAATTGGCGTATTAGGAATTTTTTCCATCAATGCAGGCAAGGAACCGCTGTGATCCACTTCGCCGTGGTTACATACGATAAAATCAATCTTGTTCAAATCGATTTCAGCTTCCAAATTATCGATAAACTCGGAGGAATGAGGTTTCCACACAGTGTCGATGAGAACAGTCTTCTCCTCTTCAATCAAGTACGCATTTTGGCTAGAACCATTGTTAATGCTGTAATCAGAACCGTGGAACTCATTTAATTCCCAGTCGATTTTACCTACCCAAAATACGTTATTTTTAATGTGCTTTCTCATAATAACCTCCATTTCTGTGAAAGTATAGGTACTCACCTCATTCCTTATATAGTTTTATAAAAAACCAAGGAATATGTAGAGCTTTCACAATTACAACCAAATATATGGCCCAAATGTTACATCGAACGATATAACACGAATCGGTCATTAACTATAGTTCTATTATATCGAATTCAGAAGAAATAGTCCGTATCTGCAGGTACAGATTTAAGAATTAATATAAAAAAACCACTCATAGGTATTCAAATACTATACATTAGTATATATTGATACCCCATGATTGGTTACGACTATATGCAGTTTAAATAGCGGATTATTTATGCTTCTGCTAGATAATTCAGAATAACGCCTGATTATTTATTATCTGGTTGAGACAATCCTGGAATAGCTTTATAGATATATAAGGAAATATATCCATCAACCAAACTATGAATGATGGTACCGCCGCCAACAAGAACAAATACGACATAGATAAGGTCAATATTTGGCACTGTAGTTGTAGTATAGAACAAGAGACATGCGAGCACTTCGCCAATGGCGTGAACGATGGCACAAACAAGGTTGAACACACCAAAGGATAGAGCTCCTGTTAGTACGCCGGGGTGATGTTTAATATAGTAAGCGCCCATCAAGGCAAAGATAATATGAGAGGCAGCGCGCATAACGATAACAATCGGGAAGCCCGCTACGAAGAAACCTAGCGTAGAACCGATTACAACACATGCAGTCATCTTACGAGACAGGAACATTGCTAAAAATATAGGCACGTGGCTAGCCAATGTATACGAAGCCGGTGGAATGACAACTTTCAAGGGCATCATAATAGGAATCATAATGGCTAATGCCATCAACAAAGCAGTAATAGTTAAATTTCGATACATCGAAGAATTCATAAAGGCCTCCTTAAAAAAATGTCTCGCCTATACATCTACATCTACATCTACATCTACATCTACATCTACAATATTCTAATTTGCGATATAGAGACCACAAATAATTTTAGCTTCCTACACTTCCCCACAGGTTTAGGATTACTACGCCAACTACAATAAGACCGATCCCCAAAATAGTGTAAATATTATAGCCCTCACTAAAGATAAAGACAGAAATAAGAGCTGTCACCACAAGGCCTACCCCAGACCACGTAGCATAGGTAACGCTAAGGGGAATATATTTCAGTACATGCGTCAATGTATAGAAAGATCCTACATAACCAAGTACACAAGCAACGGTCTGTAATGGTCTCGTAAAACCATCAGAGGCTTTCAACATAGTCGTAGCAAATAACTCAAGCCCTATAGATAAGGCAAGTAAAAAATATGGTAACATAATACCTCCCGCAAAAAAGAGAGGGCATCCCAACCCTCTCTAATTTAATAAAAATACATAAATCGTCTACATTATAACGCATATAGTACGATTAAGAAATGATTTATTTTACATTATAAACTTTATGAAACCATATTCCGTCTTTTATAAACGTTCGATTACAGCTTGCGCCATTTCTGTAGTACCTACGCGTTTTAAACCTTCACGGTAGATATCGCCAGTGCGGTAACCATCAACAAGGACTTGTTCAACAGCTTTTTCAATAGCGTCAGCCACTTGAGGTAAATCAAGGGAATGACGGCACATCATAGCTGCGGACAAGATTGTGCCCAATGGGTTCGCCAAGTTTTGGCCCATAATGTCTGGTGCGGAACCGTGGATTGGTTCGTACAATGCTGTACCTGTACCCATGGATGCAGATGGTAAAAGCCCGATGGAACCGGAGATAACAGCGCCTTCGTCGGACAAGATGTCGCCAAACAAGTTTGTTGTTACGATAACGTCGAATTGTGCAGGATTTACAACGAGTTGCATCGCTGTATTATCTACATAGAAGTAATCTGTTGTGATATCTGGATTAGCTACAGCTTTCTCTTGAGCGATTTTACGCCACAAACGAGAAGACGCTAATACGTTTGCTTTATCTACGGACACAACCTTTTTGTTACGTTTACGAGCTGTTTCCATAGCAATATCCATGATGCGCTCTACTTCGTAACGGCTGTAAGTTTCTTTATCCCAAGCGAACTCGTTAGCACCTTCACCTTGTGCCTCTTCGCGTTCACCGAAGTAAATACCGCCAGTCAACTCACGAACGATAACGAAATCTACATCTTGCACGAGTTCCTTTTTAAGTGGGGAATACTCTTGCAAAGAAGGATAGATTTTTACAGGACGCAAGTTACAGAACAAACCAAGCTCCTTACGAAGGCCAAGGATTGCTTTTTCAGGACGGATAGAAGGATCTACATTATCCCATTTAGGACCGCCTACAGCACCAAGCAATACAGCATCAGCAGCTTTACAAGCCTCGATTGTATCCTCAGTCAAAGGCACACCGTATGCATCAATAGACGCACCGCCCGCTTTTTTATCAATCCAATTAACCTTTACATTAGCTTTCTCAAAAGCCACATCACACACAGCCTTCGCTGCAGCAATAATCTCAGTACCGATACCATCACCAGGAATCAATACGATATTCTTTTCGCTCATATTACCTCTCCAATATATGTAATGTCCCTCCGCCACAAATCATTCAACATATTGCTAGCTATAGGGATTTTAATTTTGCTCAAAACCGTAAAAGATAAATACGTAGAGCCGAGGTGCATGCGCTAACGCGACTTTAGTAGGTCAAGGCTACGCCGCAGACCGTTAAGCTAGCTGGAGCGGCAGCGCATCACCGAGGCTCGGCAACGTAGTATTACTTGCGGTTTTTCGCAAAGTTTACAAGACCACCAGCTGCCGCAATATCTTGAATGAATTGTGGCAATTCAGTGCCTTGGTATTGTTCGTTTTTAGTCAAGTTGTACACGATACCTTTTGACAAGTCTACGCCGATTGCATCACCAGCATCGATACGATCTACTTGTTCGCCGATTTCCACTACTGGCAAACCGATGTTGATAGCATTGCGGAAGAAGATACGTGCAAAGGAGTGTGCTACGATAACAGGCACGCCTTTCGCTTTGATAACGCCTGGTGCGTGTTCACGGGAGGAACCACAGCCAAAGTTTTTACCAGCTACCATGATTTCGCCAGCTTTCACATTGGGAGCGAAAGTAGTATCAATATCTTCCATCGCATGTTCAGCTAATTCGTTCCAATCGGCAATCGCCAAGTAACGAGCTGGAATGATTACGTCTGTATCTACATCGTCGCCGTAGCGCCAGATTTTTTTGCTTTCAAAATCCATATTAAACCTCCTCAGGGCCTGCAATGCGGCCTAATACAGCACTTGCTGCCGCCACGTAAGGGCTTGCCAAATATACTTCAGAATCAACGTGACCCATACGACCACGGAAGTTACGGTTTGTAGTGGAAACTGTGCGTTCCCCTTCAGCCATGATACCCATGTAACCACTAGGCAAGGACCACATGTTGGCGTGGACACTGCGCAGTCAGCTTGAATGAAGATGTCCAATAAACCATCTTTCATAGCTTGATCGTATACATCTTGGGAACCAGGAATTACGATACAACGAACGAATGGAGCCACTTTACGACCTTTGAAGATTTCTGCAGCTGCCACCAAGTCTTCGTAACGGCCATTTGTACAGGAACCGATGATAACTTGGTCGATTTTAATATCTTTGTCGATTTCGTTGATGTAATGTGTGTTAGATGGCAAATGAGGGAATGCTACCACTGGTTGCAATTTGGACAAGTCAATGGTAATTGTTTGAGCATATACTGCATCAGCATCTGGAGCGATCGGTTCTACAGGACGATTTACGCGGCCTTTAATGTATTCTTCAGTAATTTCATCATATGGGAATACGCCACATTTACCGCCCGCTTCGATAGCCATGTTACAGATTGTGAGGCGGTCAGCCATAGTCATGTGTTGTACGCCGTCGCCAGCGAATTCAAGAGCCATGTAACGAGCACCGTCTACGCCGATTTGGCCGATTAAATCAAGAATTACGTCTTTACCAGTTACCCATTTGTTAGGTTTGCCGATAAGCTCAACCTTGATTGTTTCAGGCACTTTGAACCAAGTTTTACCTTCTGCCATAGCAACGCCCGCATCAGTGGAGCCTACGCCTGTGGAGAATGCATTTACTGCACCATATGTACAAGTGTGGGAGTCCGCACCGATAATCATTTCGCCAGGACCGATAAGACCTTTTTCTGGCAAAATAACGTGCTCGATACCCATTCTACCTACTTCAAAGTAGTTTGTAATGCCATGTTCGCGTACGAAGTCGCGCATTACTTTCGCTTGTGTAGCAGATTGAATATCTTTATTTGGTGTGAAATGATCTGGCACTAAGTAGATTTTATGACGGTCAAATACAGGTTTGCCGATTTTCAAGAACTCTTTACGCGCTGGTGGGAATGTGATGTCGTTCATCAAAACAGCGTCCAAATGACATTCGATGATTTGGCCTGGCTTTACAACATCAAGACCCGCGTGACGAGCCATATTCTTTTCAGTAATGGTCATACCCATATTATTCTTCCTCCTGTTGTTCTAGCTCCATAGCTAGGAATACTGAGTTAACTGCATTAATATATGCGTTCACACTTGATTTAACGATATCGGTGCTAATACCACGACCATGGTACAAGCGACCGTTGTATTCTACCTTAAGGGTTGCTTCCCCAAGGGCATCTTTACCGGCTGTGATGGCGCGGATTTGGTAATCTTTTAAGCTAATTGGCAAGCCAACCACACGTTCAACTGCTTTAAGGGATGCGTCTACTGGACCATCACCTACGGCAGCATCGGCTTTTTCACCTTCTGGGGTCATGAGGCGAACGTCAGCATAGGCGTAGCCTTTTTCACCCAATTTGTAGTATTGAGCCACGAGCTCGAATGCTTTTTTATGATGTAAGTTATCTACTACAAGAGCGATGATATCATCATCGTATACTTGTTTTTTACGGTCTGCCAATTCTTTGAATTTAGCGAAGAGGTCGTTGATTTTCTCTTCTGTGAAAGATTGGAAACCAAGTTTTGCCAAATGATCGGCAAAGGCATGACGGCCAGAGTGTTTACCCAATACGAGGTCTGTTTTTTCAGCCCCTACGGACTCAGGAGTCATGATTTCATATGTTTCAGGATTGCTCATCATACCATGTTGGTGAATACCAGACTCATGAGCAAAAGCGTTAGAGCCAACGATTGGTTTATTTGGAGGAACTACAACACCTGTTAAACGGCTCACAAGTTTAGATACTTTCGTAAATTGTTTTGTATCGATGTTCACTTGAAGGTCGCCGAAGTAATCATGGCGTGTTTTAAGAGCCATTACAACTTCTTCAATCGCTACATTACCAGCCCGTTCACCTAGGCCATTAATTGTGCCTTCTACTTGGCGTGCACCTGCTTTAATGGCAGCTAACGTATTTGCATTAGCAAGACCTAAGTCATCATGACAGTGAACTGAGATAATTGCATTTTCAATGCCTGGTGTATGTTCTTTGATGTAACGAATTTTATCACCGAACTCATTAGGGTTCATGTAACCTACTGTGTCTGGTACATTAATAATTGTTGCACCACCAGCAATGGCAACACCAAATACTTGGCATGCGAAATCTAAATCAGAGCGTGCCGCATCTTCACCGGAGAACTCGATTTCATCAACCTTACCTTTTGCATATGCCAATACGGATTTAACCTTATCCAATACCTCTTGGCGAGTCATTTTTAATTTATATTCCATATGAAGTTCGGAAATAGCAATGAACACATGTAAACGGCTGCGTTCCGCATCTTTCAACGCATCAATCGCTTTTTGTACGTCCTTTTCATTAGCACGTGCCAACGCACAAATTGTTGCACCTTTCACTTCGCGTGCAATTGTTTGTACTGCTTCAAAATCCCCAGGGGATGCTGCTGGGAAGCCAGCCTCGATTACGTCGATGCCGAGGCGTACTAGGCCTTTCGCAATTTCAATTTTTTCAGGAGTTTGTAAAGACACACCTGGTGTTTGTTCCCCATCACGAAGGGTTGTATCGAAGAAATATACGCGATTTTGATCCATAATCTTCACCTTTTCTGTACTAATAAAACATAACACTTTATTATATCTATCAATTGTGAAAGTTTAGTAAAACCGCCGATTTCAACACTGTATACTATCAGTGATTTTACTAGACTTTTACAATAAAAAAAGCCCCTCAGAACAACTGTCGTTGCTCAAAGGGGCGTTATATACATAACACGGTACCACCCTAATTGGGACTCGTTGCGGGTATAACGGAACCACCGTCGATGACTACTGCTGAATTCGCCACCAAAGCTCACGGGAGAGTGTCAGCGTACAACCTCTATTGCCTCGCACCAACCGGCAACTCTCTGAAAGCAGGATCTGTAAACCTTTATACCCATTCATAGCTCGTTTTTAAGATATAAGGGTATTGTACTGTATTCTATAGAGTTATGTCAATTAAAATAAAATGAATATATTGAATAAGACATTCTCGTTAGTAACTAGCACAATAAAAATAGCAGGGTGGCCGCCCTGCTATTTTTTCGTTCATATGAGACTATGTCACATATTGACATCCCTTGTCATATATAGAATAACACTTCACTATAGTATAGTCAATGTGCCCTCTACGCAATCAATCTTAAAAGCTTATCCACTCTAAATTCTCAAAATTATTTAGAATTCGATTATCCATTTTTACCACTTGATTAGTTAACTCTATTCGGCCATTAACAAACAAAATATCTGTATACCATTCTTTTAAACTAGCATACGCTTCATTCTCTAAATCAATAATCACGGTTTCTATGGGGTCCCAGGTTTTGCATCTTACAGACTCGACCATAACCATACTATTACCTATAAAAGTAACGTCCCTACCATAAATCCAAAACGGCAATACTTTGTCTTTTATAGTAATAGAATATATGGCATCGCCATGAGGCGGTTCCGTTTCATATTGTGCTTTTATATTGTACTTTTCCATTATCTCATTGCTAGCATTTTCTATATATGGCAACGTTGAAATCTTATAGTTATCTGCGTTCATATAAGCTCCGTTATTTTTAATATAAATCACAACAAAGAGGACTGTATATCGCTAGTTGTGTAAAGAGTATTTTGCTATACTATAGGTGTTGCTAACCCTAATCTGGCAACAGAAAGGGGGTGTAGTTATTGCACAACAACTATCAATTTTGGCTAGCCGTCATGGTAAATGTACTCGCCTACTACATTTGCAAGTGGTTAGACGCTTTCCTAGCCCTTTTATTTAGCAACTAGCCCAACGCTCTAGCATTAGCGTAATAATGTAAAAAATCCCTCGGAGTTGCAGCTCCGGGGGATTTTGTAGTTAATTGCACAACTATCAATTGCCTATCTATAATATACTACATTCAAAATGTTTTTTCAATAATCTACGCTCTTAATCATTTCTCTAGCCCGCTCAACAGAAATAGGCTCATCAAATAGGAACACATGGTTCTGCTCCCCATATTCCCAAGAGGCTAGATAGACAAAATCATCCACCATTCGATAGGTAACAATTATATCATTTACAACCTCTGTTTTCTGAGGTAAGTAATCCTTATAATCGCCTGCGATATTACCAGATAAAGTAGATACACGATATTTAATGTACTTTGGCATATCATCTACACGGTCAAAGTATTTTCCTTTTAAAAGCTCATGATAGGCATACACCACTTGTAGTACATCGTGATCTACAATGGATACATGTACAGGGCGGAGTCCCTCTACTCCACCTGGCAACCGCGGTTTAAAGTTCAAATGTTGATTAGCCTCATATACAGTATCAAACACCTCTAGCGATTGACCTTTACGAGTACTTCTATAATCGCTATCAGTCATGCTGCAACTTCCAAGTCTATCTGGACAAGGAAACTCATTTCGATCACCGTAAGGCTGATCATAAATGGAATTGCCATTGAGACGAAACCGCATCATGTCATCTGCGGAGGCGATATTGATAGAACCTATGAAAGCTAGTACAGCTAATGCACATATTACCTTCTTCATAATTTACTCCCTACAAACAAACCACATATGTTAAGTAAATTATATCACTAAAAGAACAAATGCCTATATAATACTAGTTACAGCATGATTATAAGTCTATAATAAGCTGATGTCGAAGACACGCCTGAGCAAGATTAACTACTAAAATTTCAATAATCCCTTTTCATCAAACTTAAAGTTTGGACCCCATGCAACTTCCCAGTAATATCCATCTGGATCAGCAAAATATGCATGATAACCACCCCAAAAAACATCTTGTGGTTCTTTTACAATTTTTCCCCCAGCATTTCGTACTAATTCAATAACATTATCAACATCTTCTTTATGTTCAACATTGTAAGCTAATGTAATTCCGACAAATCCATTTCCCGCTGGTGGATTATTTTCATCAATATCTTTTGCTAATTGTTCCAAAGGAAATAGTTCAAATTTTGTCCCTGCCGTATCAAAAAATATTACTGGCGGATTATTTTCTTTACAGTCAGTCTTATATCCTAAACCATCTCTATAAAACTTTATTGATTTTTCCATGTCTCTAACACCTAAACAAATGCAAGTGATCTTATTCATTACTACCTCCATAAATTCAAATTACTTTTTATCTTCATATTGATTATAAATCTTCATTGCAAAAATCAGGATAAGTTTCTCACACTGCTAAAAAAATACTCTTTTTATCCTTTCAATGCCAATATACATTCTCTTTTGCCCATCTCGTTAATTTATTTATATTATCCTGAGTCTATCTTTTACAACTTCAATAAAACTACGTTGCACCAATCATTGATAATCCGCTTTTATTATAAAATTATATCAAAAAGTTCCTCAGTAAACATCCCAAATCTATCCTATTTGATAGTATCTATCGCAAATCATTCTACTATTCAAAATTATTGTAGGTGCTATAATGAAATTATAAAAGGAACAGGTGCTCATATGATAGTAAGTGCATCTTTTGAAACTCATATTTACTAGTTATATCAAGGAGATCATCATGACACATACACAATTAACACAACTCGTACAAGCTTTATTAGATGCACCTACAAGCAATGAAACAGTAAAGGAATTCGCTCAATCTTGGATTAATGCAGAAGGTACACCTAAACAAGAAGAACTTACAAAACAACTCGTATCCGTAGCAGAACAAAACATTGCACTTATCGATGAAACAATCGGCTTTGCAGGCTCTGAACTCGCTACACAAATCCTTGGCGCAGAAGGCGCAGCTAACCTATTACAACACGCTAAAGAAATCAAAGCAGAAGGCGCAGAATTCTGCGACTGCCCTGGTTGCGTAGCAGCTAAAAATATTATCGATTTAAAAGCAGAAATTGTATAATACTATAAACAGAATATTACCTTTTGAGTGGTTATCTACACATTGTAGATAACCACTTTTCCATACAAAAATGCCCCTGTTTGAAACAGGGGCATTTCTTTATAAACTTGCTTCCACAAGTGCTTTTGTATATGGGTGTACCGCTTCTTTAAGTCGTTTTGATTCGATGGTTTCTACGATTTGCCCATCTTTCATAACAATGATTCGGTCTGTTACGGCTTGTAAGAGTCCGATGTCATGGCTGACGAACACATAGCCGAAGGGTTGTTCCCTGTGAAGTTTTTGTAATAAATCTAGTACCAGCTTCTGATTCACCGCATCAAGGGCTGATGTAGGTTCATCAAAGAGTACTAGCTTTGGGTTCATCAACATGATCCGTGCCAATACGACACGTTGTAGCTGACCACCGCTGACTTCGTGAGGGTATTTATACACCGTATTTTCTGGCAAGTCTACTCGTTGCATCCATTGGCGGATATCTTCCTTTGCAGCGGCTATATCCATAAGCCCATAGTTGATATACGGCTCTAAGAGAAATGCTTCTAAGTTCATTCTAGGCGGAATCACCGCCAAGGGATTTTGGAACATCATCTGCATAGAGCGATATATTTCTGTATGATTTTGAATGGAATGGATATCCTCACCAAAGAGTCGCAAGGTGCCAGATGTAGGTTTTTCTAGCATAGCAATTATCCTAAGCAATGTACTTTTACCAGAACCACTACCACCAGCAATACCTACCCGTTCATTCTCCGCTACAGAAAAAGATACATCATCAACAGCACGAACCGTATGATTGTGGTTTGTATATTGTTTACAGATATTCTCGAGTTGAATCATACTACACCACTTTCATTACAGAATCTAACAAAATACGAGTATACTCATCTTTTGGGAATGCCATAACCTCTTCGGTGGAGCCTACTTCAACGAGCTGCCCCCTTATTCATAACGCCAATGCTATTGGCAATTTGTGCGGCCAACTTGATATTATGAGTTACGATAATAACTGTTGCACCAAGGGCTTGTGTTACCTCTTTCATAAGGTCTAATACAGAGGCTTGCACGAGCATATCTAAGGCACTAGTTGGTTCATCAGCAAATACGATGCTAGGCTTCAAGATAAGGCTCAAAGCTATTGCCAATCGCTGCTGCATGCCACCGCTCAATTGAAACGGATAGGACTGCAAGATACGCTCGCCATCAGTTAAGTGAACAAGATTAAGCATATCTATAACGCGGCTTACATCATAGCTCTCATCATGAGCACGGAGTAAATCTTTGAAGTGATTTTCTACGGTGCGATTTGGATTTAGATAGGCGCTGGGATTTTGAAAGATCATAGAAATCTTCGTGCCCCGCAATTGTCGCCAATCACCATCACTCAATGTAGAAACATCGGTTCCGTTTAGTAAAATTTGGCCGCTAATGCTAGCTTGTTTCAACATGCCGAAGGCGGCACGGACCAAGGTAGATTTACCAGATCCACTTTCACCAACAATGGCAAAGACCTCGCCATTAGGTACGGAGAAGGATACATTACGCACCGCCTCTTCCGCACCATATGAAATTGTAACCTTATCAAATACGATACAATCAGATTTATTCAATAGTAGAATCCTTTGTTAATAAGTAGTAATCGATAGGATGTACTGGTACATTTTTAACTTTTGTAGTAGATACAACTGTTGCACTTGGATACAACAAATAGATATCTGCTACATCATCAACTAAGATTTGTTGCGCTTGTTTTGCAATATTAGAGCGTTCGTTTTGATCAAATGTTACGGACAATTGGTCGATTAACGCATCTACTTGAGGGTTAGAGTAGCCACCAACGTTTGATTTCGCACCAGTTTTGTAGAATAAGCTGAGGAACCAGTAAGGATCGTTTGTAGACATAGTCACTACATTGCGTTCTACTAAATCGAAACTATCTGTACCAAGTGTATCTACTTCCTCAGGACTTTGTAGTTTTTTAGTGTTGCATTGATTCCCGCTTGTTTCAATTCTTGTTGAATTTCTTCGTATAAGCTTGTGTCTTTACCCCAAATAGCAATAGTAATCGCTAATTCTTTGCCATCTTTAGCATACACGCCGTTTGCATTCTTGGCGTAACCAGCTTGAGTCAAGATTTGGTCAGCTTTTGCTACATCTGTCATCGGTTTATTAGCAATCGCATCATAGCCTAAGTTGGCAGATGGCGGGAATGGTGCCGCCCCTGGTGTAGAGCCATTGCCAACGATTTTAGCCATGGAATCATAGTTAATGATATGAGCAACAGCGGAACGCACAGCTTTATCATGCAATGGAGATGCTTCTGTATTGTTTGCTTTCAACATAAACACACGAACGCCAGCAACGTCTTGAATATTGAAACCGTCTTTGAACAAACTGCGGTTAGCAGAGTCCACTTTTTGAATTACGTCTACGTCTTTAGATTGCAACGCCATAGCGCGTTTGTTATTGTCTTCGATGTCTTTTACAGTTACAGAATCAAGACCTGGTTTGCCGCCCCAGTAATCTGCGAAGGCTGCAAGTTCAATTGTTTCACCTTTTTTGAAAGAAGTGATTTTGTAAGGACCTGTAAGAACTGGTTTAGATGCTACATCTTTAAGATCTGCAGTGTCCATGATAACAAAAGCTGGTTCAGTCAAGCTAGATAACAAGGAACCATTAGGTTCTGTTGTTTTAATAATCAAGTTTTGACCATCTACTGTGATGGATTCAATCTTAACAGCTTTTGCAGAACGAGCACTTTGTTTCATTGTGTACTCGATGGACTCTTTTACCTTTTGTGGCGTCATTGGAGTGCCATTGTGGAATTTAACATTTTCACGGATGTGGAATTTCCATGTTGTAGGGTCCACATTTTCCCAGGAGTCTGCTAATTGTGGAGCAAATTTCATATCTGGTGTTACCGTTGCCAATGTTTCACCAGCGCCGATACGCGTCAATGTCCACGCATCCCACTCGTGAGTTGGGTCTAATGTTTCACCAAACCAATATAAGCCAATATTCATATGCTTCCCTTGTTTGCCTTGTTTAGCGGTATCACTTCCGCAACCTACCAAGAGAGCTACCATGCACAGCATAGTTAGACATGCTAATAACCAACGTTTCATAACTTCTCCTTTTTGAACATCGCCTCTGTGAAAGAGGCTTTCAACATAAACATCTATACACAGCGCGGTTAGCGAGATACATCGAGGGCATCGCGCAACGCATCACCAATATAGTTAAATAAAACAACAGTAATAAAAATAGCGAGCCCCGGGTAAATTAGCAGCCACGGCGCCGTTTGTAGAAAATCTCGGGAGCTCAACAAGATAGCGCCCCACTCCGGATCCGGCGGTTGCACACCGATGCCTATGAGCGAGAAACTGGCTACCAAAATGATGGCATCACCTAGATGTTGAATAATAACAATCACCAACGGTGGCAATACATTCGGCAGAATATAGCGCCACAGAATTCGTAGATTTGAAGCACCTGACATACGAGCAAAGGTAATATACTCCGCATGGCGTTCAATCTGTACGAGGCCTCTCGTGATACGGGCATATTCCGCCCATTTCGTAATGCACAAGGAAATAATGACATTCGTTATGCTAGGTCCCATAATACCGATGAAAGCAATGGCAATCACCATGTTCGGAAACCCTAGTACCAAATCAATCAAGCGAGATAACCAACGGTCAATGCTAGGTGTAGAGAATCCTGCTAACCCACCAATAGCGATACCAATGGCCCCACTAATGCCAATGATGGTGAAAGCAATCCCTAAAGAGGCTTTACCACCGTACAAAATACGAGACCACACATCACGACCGAGTTGGTCAGTACCTAATAGATGGGTACTACTAATGTCTTGTAAGCGGTCCGCGATATTCGTCGTTTCAGGATCAAATGGTGCTATATAGGGAGCGCATAAGAAAAATGCGATCCATAGAGCTGCTAATACCAACATAACGTATAAAGTATAGGGCTTTTGTCTATTCATAAGAGCCTCCTTTTATGGCGGCTCTTCGCTTCGGATTCAGCCAAACACTCAATACATCAATGATAATATTAATTACGATGAACACCAAGGTAATCCAGATGATATAACCTTGCATCAATATATAATCGCGAGCCATAATGCCTTGTACCATCATGTAACCAATACCTTTTATGGAGAATACCGTTTCAATAACGGCAGAGCCACCTAACATAGCGCCCATGGTTACCCCCATCATGGGCAACAACATAAGTCCCACATGGGGGAATATGTAACGGGTGTAGACCATCCATTCTGGCAAGCCTAATGCTCGCGCCCCCTGTACAAAGGGCTGTCGCGACACTTCTAAAATAGCATTGCGCAATCGACGAATATAGAGGCCACATATCCATAAAGCAAGGGTTACCGCGGGCAATACATAGGCAGAAAAGCCATTGGTATTCGTTACCGACACTAGCTGTAATTTAACACCGAATAAGTACAGTAATAATAAACCGACCCAGAACCCAGGAATAGCTAAGGCCAAGAACGTTACTAGACGTATACCATGATCGATCCAAGAATCCTGATATTTTGCAGATACTATACCAAGAGGTATTGTTACTGCAACCCCCATGACAAGCGCTAAAGATACGAGCCCCAATGTATTTGGTAGCGCCCCTTTCAACAACGTGGCCACAGGCACTGCATAAAGTATAGACTCACCAAAGTCCCCTTGTACAATTTGACCTAACCAACGTAAGTATTGCTGCCACCAGGATCATTGAGTCCTAACTGCTCTCGTATCTGTGCAACTACAACTGGATCAGGTGTAGCCCCTACAAGATTAAACTTCATCGACACGGGGTCGATAGGAGATAATTTTATCAATACAAATGTACCGATAGTAACTACCAATAAAAATACCTACAATACTCGCCAAACGCTGCAGTATTAATCGATACAATACATCACCTGCCTTCTTTATCACAAAATAGCTATATTTATATTCTATCAATGTAATACTTATATAGATATACCCATACGGGTATTTAGAATCGTTATCATTATGAAAGTTTTGCATACCAGCAAAAAAACGGCCCCTCATGAGAGGAGCCGCTTCTTATATAACCCTTACAGTGTCCATGCGAGTGCTTCACCACAGCTCGCATGCCTATCCCACTAGGCTGGACTGTTATATTATTTTTGTATGTGCTGTAGGTGCTACAGTGTTAGTAATAATCGCTTTTTGCCATGTCGCGATTTACAGGACGTTCAAAGTACATCGCATGGTTTTGACCATCTTTTTGTCCAACCAGCAAGGTATACCATTTTTTTCGCCACCTTTGAAAGTAACCTTTGTACCGTTTACCTTTTTCTGTAGCTGTAACGCGATAATCCTTATGATTACCACTGATATCACCTTTTGTAGTACCTACGCGATACACAATACGTTTGCCTGCCGCTTGGTTCCGCGTTGTATCTTCACCAGCTTGGTAAACATACACAACTTGCAAAAACATCTTTATTGATTGTGCTTACAGACTCAATATTATAGCCTACAGGTAATACTTTAGGCATTTGAGGTGTAATGTTCATGTATTTTGCAGCCTCAGCCACAGTAGCAAACTCATGAAATGGGCTTGGCATACCAACCGTTGGCGCTGCCTGTTCTGCAACTACAGGTTTAGCTGGATCTGGTTTTACATCAAAAGTACCTTGCGCACCAGCAACAGTGTAAGAACCTACACAAGCACACGCAACTGCCATTAATACAAATTTTTTAACCATGGGTATAATCTCCCTTCGCGTAACATAAAAATTATTAAAAACACATTTATTTTGTATGTGATTTTTCTTCAACAATATTACGGATCATAGCTTTTGCCATATCTCGTGTAACGGGACGCTGAAATTCTAAAGAGTGATTTTGTCCATCTTTCATCCACGATGCAAGATAGACCATTTTCTTACCACCTTTGAAAGTAACCTTTGTACCATCTACACTTTCAGTTTCTATAATCTTATGAATCTTATGGTCATCACTGATATCACCTTTTAATTTAGTAGATGTACGATAAAAAATAAGAGCACCACCGGCCTTATTTACGTACGGATCTATACCGGGTTCATACACATACACAACTTGTAAAATATCTTTCTCAATAGTAATGACAGATTGAATATTAAATCCTACAGGCAATAGCTTTGGCATATGAGGTCTAAACCCTATATATTCAGACGCTGCTTCTACAGTGGTAAATACATGTACAGGACTCGGCATAACAACGCCAGGAACAGCTGCTTCAACAGACATTTCTAGGGGGCCAGAAACTTTAGTTTGTGCATCCGTAGCACCTTGAGCCTCAACAACTCCATAGGCACCTACACAGACGCAAGCTAACGCCAGCAACAAAGATTTCTTTAGTATTGAGATCATAATAATATACTCCACAAAATACGTTTTGTAAAATTATATTTATTAAAATACGCTTAATAAGTATATCCTAAATGATATAGGATTTCAAGTAATAAATACTGCCTATATCATTTTAATAAGCTTAGTATTTAGCCTGTTATTTCTTATGTACCATAAGCCTGCCGCTTGTTGGTTCGCCATGATGGTTACATCAGAGATTTGCAAGCGTTTAGGTTGGTTCGTTACATATAGTACAACATCGGCTACGTCTTCTGGTTGAACAGCCTCAATACCAGCGTAAACAGATTTAGCTCGCTCCGCATCACCGTGGAAGCGTACTTCACTGAATGGGGTTTCTACGATGCCTGGTTGAATGGTAGTAACCTTAATATCTGTAGCTATGGTATCCATGCGAATCCCATCACTTAATGTCTTTACCGCTGCCTTTGTAGCGCAGTACACTGCACCATTAGGATATGCATAAATGCCTGCCGTAGAGCCCATATTTACAATATGACCTTCATTTTTATCAATCATAAAAGGTAGTACTGCTTTTGTTACATATAAAAGGCCTTTCACATTGGTATCAATCATGGTCACCGCATCATCAACAGCACTATCTTGGAAAGGATCAAGCCCTTGTGCAAGACCCGCATTATTAACGAGCACATCGACGCCACCAAAAGCCTCGATAGCAGCAGGAACCTTACTTTCAACATCCTCGCGACTACGCACATCAAGAACTAAAGTCTCAACACGCACGCCATGCTCCTTAGATAAACGAGCCTGTACCTCGCCCAATAACTCAGCACGACGGCCAGAAATCAACACATTATCGCCATGCTTGGCATAAGCCTCAGCAATACAAAGACCAATACCAGACGTTGCACCAGTGACAAAAACATTACGAGCCATAAAAGCCTCCTCATTATCAATCCGTTTTATTCTATCAAGTTCATTATACCATTATGAAAATCAAAAAACTCTACCCTACCACCTATAAACGACGGAAATATTGTATACATAGATGCCTCCCCACTCACTTAGAAATGAGATATTTGCGCATCTGTATGTAAGACAAAAATATTTGAGCTCTACCACAGCTAGAAAGCAAATAGGGATACCTATTCGAAGCCGCCTTGGGCGCTACGCGTAGTATTCCCTCCTTTTCCCCTAAATGATATGTCGGCGCAGATAGGATTTAAAAGAATACATAAAGTGGCTTGTGGATTTATGAATATGATAATAAAAAGAGGATACCCTTTCTGAAAACAACTTAGCTCACCTTTGTCCCTTCCACTTTCTCTAAAATGATATGTAGGCGTATCTGTATTTAATACGCTAATATTTGAGCTCTATCGCAGCTAGAAAGTAAATAGGGATACCTATTCGAAGCCGCCTTGGGCGCTACGCGTACCCATGAAGGCTGAGGATAGGTATCCCTATTGTTTTATTTAATTTGATTAGTAGAGCTCAAATACGCTAGCTTTTATTTCAGATGCGCCAACATATCATTTAACACTTCCATGCAGTCCCCTACGATGCCATAGTTGGCGTGTTGGAAGATTTCTGCGTTTGGATCGTTGTTAATAGCCACGATTGTGTCAGCACCGGAGATGCCGCTCACGTGTTGGATAGCGCCGGAAATACCGAATGCCAAGTATAGTTTAGGACTTACAGTTTTACCAGTTTGGCCTACTTGGTACGGCAATTCAATCCAGCCTTTTTCAACGAGTGGACGTGTAGCACCTACTACGCCACCAATAGCTTCAGCAAGTTCGTACAGTTTATCAAAGTTTTCTTTAGAACCCATGCCGCGACCACCAGCTACAATGATATCTGCTTCTTGGATATTGTAACCATCTTTGCCGAATGGAATGAAGTCAAGACGCTTCATGCGAATGTCTTCAGGTTTAAGGTCGAATTGTTCAACTTGAATACGACCCCAGCTATCTGCAATACGCTCTGGTCTCTTGAATACGTTAGGACGTACGGAGCCCATTTGTGGACGATGGTTTGGAGAAATGATTTCCGCCAAGATGTTGCCGCCCAAAGCAGGACGAGTCCATTCTACAAGGCCTTCTGTAGTATCTACAGTCAAGATTGTACAGTCTGCTACTACGCCGTTTTGCATGCGACCAGACATACGAGGTGCCAAGTCACGACCGTTGTTAGTAGCGCCGATTAAAATTACATTAGGCTTATGATCTTTGAAGAAGTCAGTTAATACTTTTGTGTAGCCATCAGTTGTATAGTATTTCAAAAGAGGGCTTTCAAAAACATGAACAATATCAGCACCATGTGCTACGAGTTCTTCTGCTTCGGATTGAACATGTTCCCCAAGTAACATAACTTGAACGAGTTGGCCCAATTCCTTAGCGATACGGCGAGCTTGGCCAATCAATTCATAAGTAACCGGATGCACCACATCATCGATGGTATCGGCTACGACAAAGACGTCTTTATAATCATCAAAATTTGTCACACCCATTACCGGTCACCTCCTTTGGAACCTTCATCACCTTGAGCGGCAGCTACCGCTTTAAAATCACTGGCGGACACACTTTCAACAGTAGCAGCCCGTTGCGCAGGATCTTTAACATCAACACCGTCATCATTAGGTTCCTCAGCCGCAACAGGTGCGTCACTTGGAACTAATAGATGAGCAAATTTTTCTGGCTTAATATTGTACGCCAACTCGAGAACCTTTTTAGAACCTTCCTCAACATTTGGAAGCATTTCAACTTTACCGCGAAGAGGTGGTTGGTATACCTTACGAACACGTGTAGGGGGAACCGTTAAGGCCGATACGGCTTTCATCAATATTAGGCATATCACGCAATGTAATATGGGAAATTTCATAACGTTTCGCGTAAATAGAGCTCCAGAGACCTGGTTGACGTGGCTCGTTAAGCTCAGCTGTAGCCGTTACTAATACTGGCAATGGCACTTCTACGATTTCGTAACCATTTTCGTGCTCCCGTGTTACAGTTGCTTTTTGAGCCGCTGTATCTACAGCAAATTTACAAGCATACGTTGCTTGCGCCATACCGAGTTCTTCTGCAATTTGAGGGCCTACTTGTGCAGTATCGCCATCGATAGCCTGCTTACCGCAGAAAATGATTTCAAATTGACGATTCATTGTCTTTTGGATATGACGGATAGCAGATGCAATGGTGTAGCTTGTAGCCAATGTATCAGCGCCACCGAAAGCGCGGTCTGTAACAAGTACCGCATCATCAGCGCCGAGAGATAAACATTCGCGAAGAGCATCCTCAGCTTGAGGAGGACCCATCGCCAATACCGTTACACGGCTACCTTCATGTTCGTCTTTTACCGCAAGAGCTGCCTCTAATGCATGCATATCGTCAGGGTTTACAATACTAGGCAAGCCTGTGCGGATGAGATTATTCGTTTCCGGATCCAGTTTAATCTCAGATGTATCTGGAACCTGTTTGACACATACTAATAACTCCATACACTCACCCCTGTCTAAATTCTACGCCCTTAGCGTTACGCGGATATTTCCAAGTTTTTACGATAGTTTCGCCACAGAGAACACGGCAAGTACCGCACTCTAAACAACCAGCGAAGTCAAAGGCTAAATCGCCATTTTCTTGTAATGTATATAGACCAGCAGGGCAGCCATTTACGAGTTTCATTTTCTCTTCGTGGCTGAAGCCAGCGCCGTCCACAAGGATATGAGGAGACGTTTCATCTACATAATATTTATTGGCGCCCAAGCGCTCTTCTAATTTCATAGGGAACGCACCCCTTTCAATGCATCACGAATCAAGGTTACAAGGCCAACGTCACCAACGCGACCCATTAATTTTTTCAACATCGGAACAGCACCGTCACCGTTTACAGTGAAGACATCACGCATCACATTATTCACGAGAGCTGGATATTCCTTGAATATACGAGGATTGGATGCAAGGAAGTCAGGCATGTTTTTATACAATTTCAAGTCTTTATGCAACCAAGAATTTTTGATTTGACGTTCATATAGACTAGCAACGCGTTCCATATTTTCGTCGCGCAATGCTACGTTAACTGCATCAGCTGCACACATGCCGGATTCAATAGCGAGATCCATCCCGCGAATCGTGTAACCAAGGTTCATACACATACGCGCTGCATCGCCAACGATAAGATAACCATTACCGCCCAATTGTGGCATTGCTTTATAACCACCTTCAGGTACGAGATGCGCACTATGTTCTTTCAATTGACCATTTTTCAACAATGGTGCAATTCTTGGATGACTTGTGAAAGCTGAAAGCATTTCGTCTACAGACTTATTAGCTTTACCGATATCTTCAAGACCTACAACCATACCTACGGAAAGGCTTTCTTTGTTAGTGTAAATAAAGCCACCGCCCAATAAGCCGTCAGTCATATCGCCCAATGTAAGCCATGCCATACCTTCATCACCAGATAGCATGAGGCGATTTTCAAGATCATCTTTCTTAAGTTTATATACTTCTTTAACGCCTACAGCCATTGTGCTTGGATCTGTAGGACCTGTTAAACCAGATTTCCAATAACAATGTATTGGAACCTTCAGCGATGATAACGAGTTTAGCGTAAACTTCATCATCGTGACAGCGAACGCCTACGACGCGGCGGTTCTTGCCTTCACCTTCAGTGATGAGGTCTGTAACTTGTACGTTAGATACGAGGAGAGCACCTTTTTTCTCTGCCTCACCTGCGAGCCATTTATCAAATTTAGCGCGCAATACTACGTAGGATTCCTCATTAGGTTTCCCATCTTGATTACTATACTCAATAGTAGTCATTTCATTGCCAGTGCCAATAGAAATACGTTCTTTTGTCACTTTACGTTCCAATGGTGCACGTTCTCTAAAGTCCGGTACAAGACGTTCTAAAGAATGTGTAGATACGTCCACCCATCATA